>Ga0105354_1001464_pt1 | contig 14499 bp, 1 predicted proteins | sample GOMGulsemesocosm_FD_83658 | JGI IMG/M metagenome (GOLD analysis project Ga0105354, IMG submission 83658) | Methane-oxidizing microbial communities from mesocosms in the Gulf of Mexico - GOM9B Gulf of Mexico | ecosystem: Environmental > Aquatic > Marine > Cold seeps | place: USA: Gulf of America...
AAGGATGGTCAAATAATGTCGCTTATGAACTTGGAGCAATAGACTTGGGTAATTATACCTCACATACGGAGTATACCCTAAGCCCTGTTTCTTATGAAACTGGAGGTATTTTAATACCAGAGCATAAAGTACGTCATATTGATTTTTGTCCAGACGAAATAGTAGTACCTTGTAATGATGTGGTAGAAGGGAATATTGCAGTCAACTCAAAAAAACAAATAATAGAGTACTGTATTAATGATACATATACGTTTAAATTTAACACAACTACATTACAGAATATAACCAATTATAGTTGGGCGTTTTATGATATAGATGTTAATGATACACCATTATTAGAAGTTAATGGGCCTACATTAGCTTTTCCTCAACATACATATACTACAGCTGGTACTTATAAAGTTAAGTTAGTTATTACCTTGGATAATGACTGTACGTATGAATTCGAAAATACTTTTATAATAGGTGATTGTTTACAACCTTCTTGTACTGTTGGTAACTCTAACTCAGAAATTGTTGAAGATTTATTTGTTGATCTATTACAACATTTAATTACAATAGCAAATTCAGATTTAACACTACCAGACTCTGCATTAGTTCCAAATGGATATATCTCTACTGAAGTAACAAATTTATCATACTATATAACTGATACATATACCCCTAAAGCGATATATAATTTTAAAAGAAATATTTCAGCGAGTAATATAGGTAATGGTGTATTTATAGATGCTCTTAAAGGGATTTCATTTTCATTTTCACCTAATCATTCAGAAAATGAATATGATGTTATAGTGACTTCAGGTATTATAAATATTCCAGATGTACCTAATTTTGAATTAGATTTAACAAATTATATTAGCTCTAATGATTATTTGGATTTATCAGGAGATTATAGGGATCAGCATCCGGGTATTTTCTTAAAGGAATTTTTTGTCCGCCATATCGATTTTTGCCCAGACGAAATAGTAGTACCTTGTAATGATGTGGTAGAAGGGAATATTGCAGTCAACTCAAAAGTTCAAATAGTAGAATACTGTATTAATGATGCATATACATTTAAATTTAATACAACAACGCAACAAAATATTAGTAATTATAGTTGGACTTTTTATGATTTAAATGTTAATGATACACCATTATTAGAGGTAAATGGGGCTACATTAGCTTTTCCTCAATATACGTATACAACGGCTGGTACTTATAAAGTTAAGTTAGTTGTTACCTTAGATAATGGTTGTTTGTATGAATTTGAAAATACTTTTGTAATAAGTGACTGCTTGCCTCCATCTTGTACAGAAAACAATCCAAATTCTGAACATGTAAAGCAGTTGTATTTAAATTTATTAAATCACTTTAAACAAGAATTGCTGGCTAATCCGAATTTGGTAATCCCCGACGGTTATAATCCTCCAGAAATGCAAGCATTATCTCATTACATAATTGATACGGATGTAGATCCGAAAATTTACAATTTTTATCATAGTCCAGGGGGGACAGGTCTTTTTTATTTTTCTTTCAGTCCTGATCATCAAAACCATGAAGAGAATCCTACTTTAAGTACTACAGATGTAATTGTTAGAACATGGGCCTTGCCATATGATGTTGTAAATATTGATTTGTCAAACTATATATCACCAGAGAATCATACTGCTGCAGCTATTCGTTATCCGAATGGAGAAGCAGTACGATACCATAAAGTAAGGCACATCAATTTCTGCCCTGATGTGATTGTCGACCCTTGTGATAATGATATTACAGGCCAAATAACTACATTAAATAATGCGCAGCAACTTTGTATAGGTGGAGAACATACTTTTACTTTTTCTTCTCCTTTTATTGGAGTACAACCAGAGAATTGGAGTTTAATTTATATGTATAATTTTTGGGGATTTAATTTTCCAATTAATGTAACCGATTTCTTTGATACTTCAGTTAGTGCTGATGGAACACAATTTACTGTAACATCATCATTTCCTGTTTCACTTTTGGTTCAAACTACTGTTTGTGGGCAACTATTTTCATTACCAGTTACTTTTCAAGGGGATTGTGAACTGGATTGTGTAGAAGATTTATCTGGAACTATTACTGCTAATACTGAAGAGTATTGTTTAGAAGATGATTATAGTTTTTCTTTACAAACGACTGTTGGTATTGATGAGTTTGAGTGGTCATTAACAAAAGATGGTGAAGCAGGGAATTTAGCCTCTAACCCAGAAAATGCTACTTTAAATTATACATTTTTGGAGGAAGGAAATTATACAGTAAGTGTAACAGTATTGTATAACGGTGTGTGTGAAAAAACGTTTACATTACCAGTTGTTGTTATTGATTGTTTTACCTCATGTACAGAAAATAATCCAAACTCAGCGCATGTAAAGCAGTTATATTTAAATTTATTAAATCATATAAGACTAAAACAAGATGAAGGATTTCTGTTTCCTTCAGGGGGATATAACCCTCCAGAAATGCAAGCTTTAGCACCATATATAATATCTTCTGATAATAACCCAAAAGTATATAATTTAAATGCTCCAGATCATTTTAATGGGAGTGTGCCTATTTATGATCACATTGGATTTTCTTTCGACCCTAATCATGAAAGAGATGTTCTTATGAGAGGATGGTTTATTATGAACAATGCTTCTGATTTATTTGATAATATTGATTTGTCTAATTATACAGATGGAAATGATACTACTTTTTACAAACTATATCAAGGGAGTGGAGAGGAAGTAACATACCACAGTTTGAGACATATCAATTTTTGTCCAGACGAAATAGTAGAGACTAATTGTACGATAAATAATGAGAATTCAGAGCACGTAAAAGGCTTGTATATGGATTTATTAAATCATATAAAGTATGAAATGCTAACTAATCCAGGTATTCAATTTCCACAAGGATATAATCCTCCGGAAATGATAGCCTTATCACCTTATATTATTGATACAGATTTGGAGCCTAAAATATATAATTTTTCAGGTCATAATAATGGTATTATACGTTTTTCATTTGATGAAAATCATTATAATGATGTAGTGATAAGAGGCTGGAATAGAACTATAGCTTACGAAGTTGCTAATTTAAATTTAGCTGATTTCATAACTGTAAATAGTGAGGATTATTTAAATATACCTACATATTATAATGATGGAGAGAGCATTCAGTATCATAGAGTACATCATATCAATTTTTGTCCAGATGAAATTATAGATTGTGAAAATGCTTTTGAAGGGTATATTGATACACCAAGAGTTAGACGAATTTGTACAAATACACCTAATTATTATTCTTTTGTAAATTTAGGGTTAAATAATATTGTTAATTATGAGTGGTCATTAACCATGAGTCATTCGTTTGAACTTACACCGGTTTCATTACCAATATCATTGATAAGTTCAAATACTTCAGAACAAAGTGTTGTTTTTCCTTTTGCAGGAAGTTATACATTAACACTTACAGTAACAGATGAAAATGGTTGTGTAAAAACATTTAATAATTATATAAAGGTAGTTAACTGTGGTATAAGATGTATAGATCCGCTTCCTGGAGCTATAGCGATAGAAACTGCTTGTGTTGGAGAGGATACTGTCTTGACACTGCCTAATGTATCTGCGGTTGAGTACAACTGGATAGTATATGAAATGACCAATGTAGGAGGAGTTATTATCCCTGTCCCGTTAGTGTTAGATGACGCTAATACTTCTATACAAACTATTGCTTTTCCAAGTACAGGTACTTATTTAATAGCCTTATCAATTAAAGATAAAGCAAATTGTCCAGGTCAATACTTTCAAACAGTTAATATAACAGAATGTGACCCGCCTTGTATTGATGGAAATGATAATGCGCAAAATATCAAGAACCTATTTGTAGAATTAGTTAATATACTTATTGCAGACTATCAAGCTGTTGGAGCAATAGATATTACTAAACCTGAAGTAGTTGATTTATTAAGTTTATTAAGTCCTTATATCCAAGATGAAAACCCTAGTATTTATAATTTCGAATATAGTGGAGGAAATACAAGAGAGTATACATTTTCATTTTCAGCAGAAGAAGAAACCTATGATGTGAAAATTGTTCAAGTAGATGAAAATGGTGATCCAGGAGATACTATAAGTAGTATTGGTGATTTCCCGTTTTTAACAGAAGATTCAATTACTACCTTCGATTTAAATTGGGGCAATAATATAGTGTCTACTACAAATGAGATAAGACATATAGATTTTTGTTCAGAAGAAATAGACTCTTGTGATGTACATATTGCATTAGTGGTAGATGAATCAGGTTCATTAGATGATGTTGAGAAAAAAGATATTTTTAAAGGTATTCGTGATTTTGTATATAGGTGTTTAGATAGTAAAACAAAAATATCTATCACAAGTATGGGGGATACAGATGGTGTTAGGGGAGATAATATATTACCCACATTAGTTACGTTAAGTACAATTCAAAATATATTTGACCCTTGGTTGAATAGGTATAGGTATGGTCTTAATTATAATCAATCTGGAGTTAGTGGAGCGGCTGACTATTGGAATGGTGCTTTAAATCATGTAAATACACATTCTGCTTTTGTAGAAGACGTACCTGAGTTGGTTATTATACTTACTGATGGAGCACAAACTGAAAATTATGATGCATTAAAAGCTACAATACAAGAATTACGTGCAAAAACACATTTATATTTTTACGGAATATCTAATGAATATTATTTAGATGGAAATGAAGAGAATAATTTGCGTTTAGCAAAAGAACAAGACCCTAATATATTCCCTGAATTATCAGTATATAAAGCAGAAGAAACTGATAGTAATGCACGAAGTGTAGTAAAGAATTTATATTTATCCTTACTATTTCTATATGATGAAGGAGATGGAAATGAAGAAAATAAACCAATTGCTGATGATATTAACTTATTGGTAGGAGATTATTATCCTTATGAAAATTTTGAAAACTTTTCTGATGGTTTAACATTGCTATATAATTTATTGGTAAATGCAGATGTTATCTGTGGTGATCCATTAGAATTATGTGATGCTTGTTATTCATTTAAACCAATAAAAGCGGAGAAGTATTGGATAAGTGCTTGGGTAAAAGAAGATTTAAATATTCAAGTTAAAGATTACGTAAATACAGCTGTTAAACTGAAATTTTCAAACACATTAGGTTTTCCAGTAGGAGGTGAGCAAATATTTAAACCTATTGGAAACATCATAGATGGATGGCAGCGAATAGCTGGAGAGTTTATAGTTCCAAATGAAGATGGTTTAACGATGGAAATAATATTAGAAAACGAAAGTAAAACTATAGCTACTTATTTTGATGATGTTAGAGTACATCCGTTAGAAGGGAATATGAAGTCTTTTGTTTATGACCCTGTTACTTTTAGACTAATGTCAGAGTTAGATGAGAATAATTATAGTACACGTTATGAGTACGATAAAGAAGGAGGATTAGTTCGTGTTAAAAAGGAAACTTCTGGAGGTATAAAAACTATCCAAGAAACACGTTCAGGTAGTGTAATTAAAGTTCAAAACTAATTAGAATGTTAAGTAAAAAACATTATACATTACTGTTGTATTTAGCCTTTGGACTACATGTTTTTTCACAAACAAGTGAAGAGATATTGTCAAAGGTCTATGAAACCTATAATAACTCTAGTTATTTACAGTTTGCAACAAATTATAAATTGTATAAAACTGTAGTGTCAGAAACTCCTGTAGAAATTACTAATGGGTATTTTTATAAAAACAAAGTGAACGCTTATTTTATGACAATTAGTACTACAGATATTTTAGGAGATGAATTAGCAACATTAAAAATAAATCATTCGGAAAAAGCAATATTGATTACTCCTCCTATAATAGGAGTACCAGATGATTTTGATATAAGAAAGTTCTTAATTAGTTATACTTCAGATAAAATTACTGATAACGGTAGTTATTGGGAAATAGTATTAAAGGCAAAGCAATTATCACAGGAACAATTTTATAAAATTGTGATACATATAACCAAGGATTATTTGCTTAAGAAGCAATATTTTTATTATGCCAATCAAATGAATTTTTCTAATGATTATCATAAAACTGATTTGTCACAACCTAAACTAGAAGTTGCGTATACAAATTATAAAAGTGATATAATAGACGAATTTATTTTTGATAGCTCCAAGTTTATGAAATTCAGTAAAAATGGAAATATCAAACTTTCTGAAAAATATTCAGATTATAAAGTTTTAGACAGAAGAGAAAATAACACACATAAAAAGAAATAAAACAACCATTTATGTTACGATTACAAAATTATTTATTCATAGTTACATTATTTATTGCATCATTTGTTTGTGCTCAGGAAGTAGAAGAAATTAGTGGAGCACCGGTAACTGGAAATCAGTTAGTATCATCTGTTATTTTAAATGTAGAAGATCCTGATTTAGCAGCCCTTCAGTTAGATGATATCACCTCAGTTGATCCTGCTATTTATGTATATTTCGGGTTTTTAGATAATACTAATAATCCTGTAAAATATAGGAGAGTATATACTTCAGAAATTGAATTAAATATTACAACATTCAATAGAAATAATGTACAATTAAATGTTTCAAACGAAATATTCACTATTACCCATGATAATAAAAATTCCAATGGAGCAAATATTAAAGATTTAGTAGTACATAAACTACCAAATGCACATAGGGCAAGAGTTGAAGTGCTAAGTATTGAACATAGAAAACCAAACGGAAGTTTACTTGCAACTAATAAAGCAACTACTTATGTACAATTAAAATTTAAAACAGACCGCTACCGTAGATTCTCTAATTCACCAACTGCAAGAACAGTTCAGTTCTTAGCAAAGAATTTAATAACTTATACAAACCAAATTGAAGTAGTAAATGAAATTCCTGCAACAGTTGGAGGTATAAGTAATGGAGAAGATGAATTTGAAATTAATTGGAATGCGAATTCCGAAGCAATTAATTATGAATTGGAATGGACTTGGTTGGATAATTATAATGAAGCTGAAAATACGCCATTAAATACCAATGAAATAAAATTAACAGAACAAGATTTTAAAAGAAATAGCACGCGTGTAGAAACAAAAAACACATCGTATAGAATACCATTAATATATGCAAAAGGGTATTTGGTGTATCGTGTTAGACCAGTTAGTAGGTTTTTAGATGATGTTTCTAAAAAATATTATGGTGATTGGACAAGTGAAGATTTACCAGTTGAAAATTTGTTGAGTGATTGGCCTGTTGAAAATATTTTAACAATTAATAAGGCTTTTGAGTCAGGGGCTATGAACTGGCAATTTCAAGCTTCATATGCTGAAGAGGGAAAGAAAAAAGAAGTAATCAGTTTATTTGATGGTACTTTAAGGAATAGACAAACAGTAACTAAAATAAATAGTAACAATCAAACTATTGTAGGAGAAAATATATATGATACACAAGGTAGACCCGCAATAGAAGTATTGCCTTCTCCTGTAAATGAATCGGCACTACGTTTTTATGATAAAATAAACACAAAGGCCAACGGAGAATTATTTACCCATAGGGATTTTGATTGGGAAACACCTAGTGATGATGATACTGTTCAATGTGAAATAGATCCAGTTACCAAATTATCTAAAGAAAATGGGGCAGGAAAGTACTATTCTAATAATAATACGCAAACAAATACCTTTCAAGATTTAGTTCCAAATGCTAAAGGATACCCATTTTCTCAAATAGAATATACTCCAGATAATACTGGTAGAATAAGAAGAAAAGGTGGTGTAGGTAAAAAACATCAATTGGGTACTGATAAAGAAATGAAATATTTTTACCTACAAGCACAACAAAAAGAGATAAACAGACTTTTTGGGTATAATGTAGGTTTAAATAAGTATTACAAAAAAAATATAGTACAAGATCCTAATAAGCAAACTAGTATTAGTTTTTTAGACCCACAAGGAAGAACAATTGCTACTGCATTGGCAGGGAAAAACCCTAATAAATTAGATGGACTAGCAGATGAAGAAGATGCTTTGTTAGCAAATTTCACCACTAATTTATTATCGAATAATACTCCTTATGCTTCTGGAGAGAATGGAATACTTATCGATGGCATAAATATGGGAACTCAAATAGGTGTAGTTGATGATGGACAAGAAATAGAATTAGACTATAATTTAAAATCACCTGGTTTTTATTCAGAAGTTTGTAATAATATTGAAAACAATACTGAAACAATATTGAAATATCCGTTTGAATACGATTTAACAATTAGTATGTTAGATGATTGCGGAGAAGAACGTTTAATGGATGGGCTGTATACCCATGAAATTTCCAATAATGGAAATGAGATAAACTTTACTCCTCAAACAGCTCTTGTAGATGATGGGAACCTAAAGGTAGGAAGTTATACTTTACAGAAAAATTTGCGATTAAACCAAGATGCTATCGATACTAATGTAGCAGCTTATTTTTCGGAAATTACAAATCCTGATAGTGATTGCTATATTGATCCTGCAGACTATAACCCTAATGTTACTGCTGAAAACTGTGATGCAACTTGTTATAGTTGTGAAGTAGATTTAATATGTGAGTACATACCAGAAAGTTGTGAGCTTTTTAAACAACAAGCAGGTGTTGTTTATCATGAACAAACAGGACAAATAATAGATACAACCACCCCATTAGACGATCCAGATAGGGAAGCGTATGTTCAATTGGCACAACAAGCATATGTGTTAATAAATATTAAAGCAGTAACGAATAATACCACATTTTATTATAATGGAAATACGTTAACAGCAACTAATTTTCAAGGAATTAGTACTGATGAAGTTGCTTTGTATGAAACAAGATTTATAACTGAATTTCAAGGGCTTTTAGAAGGGTGTAGAAATTTATGTATACCAATTATTACACCTTGTAATGTAAATAAAACGGTGTTAATGGCCGACCTTAGTCCATACGGGCAATATGGTGGTGTTTCTGAAAATCAAGAAGATGCACAAAACCTATCATACCCTACTAGTGTATTTAATGAGTACAATTCATTACAATTTAATGGGGTAGAGGAAGAAGGAAGTGATGGCGACACCTTTCTGTCAAAAGCAACTTGGCGTAATCCGATAGAGTCATTTTCTGTAACTCAAAGTGGGGTGTATAGCTTTACTTCAGGGGTATATAAAAATGTAGATGGAACTGATTCTTATATTATTATAGAAAAAGTTATTAATGGATCTGTCACAGATACTGCAGGGGAAACAGTAGGGGAACAATACAATCCTCAAATATTAGCAAATGCTACTCCTATACCAATAGCTGATAACCCTGGGTTTTATAAGGTGAAACCACAAGAACTGGCAAGTGTTCAGGATTTTATTACGGAATGGCAACCACAGTGGGCAGAAGCTTTATTAGTACACCATCCAGAATTTTATTATTATTTATACAACCAAAAACTTTGCGAAACTACGTACCCTCAAAATCCTATTCCTGGTACAGAAGCATTAAGTACAGAATCTTTTGATGCTAATTTATTATTAATTGAAAAGTATGAAGATATTAATGACGCAAGTTTAAATAATATTGCGGTAACTTTTGAGTCATTAGTAAACCCAAATAATTCATTAGATCCGTTTTTAACAATTAACTCGTATTCTGATAGCGAGAATATTAAAAGTTTAGAAACAAGTCAAGGCGCAATAAATAGAAAAAGAATCCTAAAGGAAGCTTTAAATACGCGATACCATGGAATGGAATATACATTTGATAATGTAAGCTATGGAATGAATATGTTACAAGCAGCATACTATACGGTGTTGTATACTAATGGTTTATTCCCTTTCACACAAGCAGATCATGATATTTTACAAAGCGCTGATTTATTAGCGTATATAAATAGTGCACAAAGTAATTTAGCGCAAAGCCAGAAAAATAGAATATGGAGCACCTTTAGAGGGTTTTATTTAGCATTAAAAACAAAATTAAAATATGCTTATTCTAATTTACATGCCATGCGTTTTAATAGAGCACACGGGTGTATTGGTAACTTAGAGGATTCGGATGCCTTTGTAACTATGTTTTCCGATTATACAGGAAATACGAATACTACATCAGGCGGTTTAGTATTGCCAGTAGCATTAACAGGTTTTGATAATTTTTATAATCAATATATAGGCTTAAATATCATTCCTGGCTTGGGACAACCACTTTGCGGAACAGATTTAAGCGCAGATTTTCAAAATAAAGAAAAACGATTTGCTCCTGCGGATTATGGATTTAATTCAGGCGCTACAGATGAAGATATGATTAATGATGCTAGTGCAGATGCAGATGCAGCTATGTTTTTAGCAACAGGAAAATGCCCTTTAATTTTAGATATGGAGTATTTTTTAGACGGTTTATTACAACAGGATATATCTCCTGCAGGATTAAACTTAGAAAATGGGGGGATACTTGCAAATTCCATGAATTACTTAACAAGTGATTTGTTTTCAGCAGTAAACCCTGTTGTTACAGCTGGTGAAACATATCTTATAACATCAATTAACAATAATGATGTTTTAGAAATAAAAATTGGAGATAATGCAAGCCCTATAACATTAGAGTTTAAAGACCCTGATTTAAACAACCCTTGTGCAAACCCTAATCCAATAAATTGGGCAAATTATAAGAATAATTTTGATATTACTGATTTTAAAAATATTTATTATGTACCAGGTTCTTATAATAGTACTGCTCAAACATTCGATTTTGAAATTGTAGCTGTTATAGTTCGCATACCAGCAACACAAGAGTGTGGTATACCGGAAGAAATTATTATAAAAGGAACTACCATCGCTAAAATTGGAGAATGTAGTTTTGTGAGTTCTGGTGATGTAGATGAAAATACTGTAGGAGAACAATTAAGTAATGAAGGTGCTACAGATGCAAGTCCAGAAGGTTGTGAATTACGTACTCGTTTTGAAAATTCCTTAGTACGTTTAATGAACGTTATGGCAAATAAGGAAGGACAAAATCCTAATACTACTAATGAATTTAATAGCACTAAAACTATTGGAGCATTTAATTCAGGTTATGGCTATAATAATAGTATTATGCCAGAGTTTTTTAATGACGAGGACCCTGATAATACTGTATGGCAAAGCGTCAATTCAGGAGCTACCAATTTTGTAATTAAAGATGCTGATTACCAGTTCTTGGAAGTTAGAAAACTAAAGGTAACCGAATTTGATGCTAATGGAAATGTAACAACGGTTTCTCCTTTTAATTTATCTGATGTAAAACGTTTTACCTATGCTGAAATTACAGGGGCTAATGATCATATATTAACCATAACGTATTTAAGTCAAAATTTTCAGTACAAAAAGATAAGAGGGACGATTTATGAATATTATCATTTTGATAGAAGAAAAAGTAAAAGACCACAAAAAATATTTTTAAATTTTGATTGTGAATGTACGGAAACAGTTTATTCGGATATTGTAGGCGAAGCTGATTATTTAAGTTTAATTAATCATTTATGGAATGTTGATACTCAAGGAATAGTCCCAAATGGCTATGCGCCAACACAGTTAAACGATGTGATAATTGAATCTTTGGGATCAAATCCATCAACAGCTATTTATAACTACAGTGATCATGATGGTATTTATCAGAATTATTATAGAGGAATTAGATTTTTCTTTGATCCTGAAAATAAATGTTATTTTAATTTACGATTTAATCATCCTACAATAAATAGTAGTATGCCATATTTTATGGAACGATTAACTCATTTTTCTGATTTTGAATTTACAAATAGTTTTACCGGAGGTTATAACTTTACAATTAAGGCACATCATATACCATATAATGCTAATCCATCTGGGGTATTAATTTTAAGTGGTAAAATTAGTTGTGTTACTCCTAAATGTACTGATGTACAAGTGGCAACTAGTGATTTGAAAAGCCTTTTAACAGCTGTAATTACAGATTATAATAATGATACAGCAATTACCTTTCCTACAGGGAATTCATTAGGGAATTTTATAACAGGTGTAGCTGATCCTAGTGAAGTAGGGGTATATAGTTTTTCTGCAGCAGATACAGAAAGTGGATCACAAGTTTCATTTAATTTAACTAAAAATAAAGGTTGTCAAGTTTTATTCACTATTTCTAACACTGCCATGCAAGAAATAGTAAGTGTTACAAATATTGAATTAGTGAATGAAACAACATTTACTGCTACAGTAGTAACTACAAGTAATACAGAAGTAACAGCCGAAGGACAAATATCTTGCTTGTTGTTGGATAAGTGTGTGGTTGAAGAAGTAGTATCATGTACTGACTGTATTCCTGAAGTAGTACAACCAGTTCCATGTTCTGCTGCTTGGTTAAATTTTGAAGCATCAGTATTAAATGACGGGGGAGTTTTACATGATGTAGTCGGGTTTAAGGAAAATTATTTTGAAGGTACAGCAGAGTATCCTGAAGTGTATTATACAGCAGATTTTTTCTGTCAAGCAAACTTCCAACTAATAAGTGCTGATTATATAAGTTATATACAGCTATTGCAGATTACTAGTATTGAAGATATAAACTTTATTACTTTAGGAGAGTTTGGAGCAACACATCTTAATTATGGTTCTAGTTATATGGCTAACGCAGTTATTGATTTTAAAGCGTATGTTTCTGGAGGAGGAGATAAAGGTTGGAGTGATTATGTAAATTCAGTGTTTTTAATTGTTAATGATGATATTTGTCCTCCTGCACCTGTAAATTCTGAAATTAAGTTCCCAGAATTAGAAATTGAAGGACCATGTGATATTTTTGTAAACACAGTAAACGATACCTATTCACATGAATTATGGACTGCTTATATAGAAAATCAAGTAGCAGCATTTAAAGTACGTTATATTCAAGCAGCAATTAACGGTGCTGAAGAAACGTTTATAAAAACATCGCCAGATAAAGAGTACCAGTATACACTGTACTATTATGATCAAGCAGGAAATTTAACTCAAACTGTCCCGCCAAAAGGAGTTGATAGAATTGATGTTTCAACTGATGAATCTGTTAGTCAGGCTATTAATGATGCTAGAGATGTAAATTCAGAAAGTATTTCTCCAAACTTAGTGCCAGAACATAGCTTACAAACAAAGTATAGGTATAACTCTTTAAATCAATTGGTATGGCAACAAACCCCTGATGGAGGTGTCACTAATTTTGCTTATGATAAATTGGGTAGAATAATAGCTTCTCAAAATGCAAAACAAGCCGATAATAGTGAAGCTACACATCACCGTTTTAGTTACACGAATTATGATGGTTTGGGTAGAATTGTAGAAGCAGGTGAAAAGCATGTTTTGGCACAAGAAGGATACAGTATATCAAATAATGGGGTGTTACTAAAAAATAGTATTCCAGTAGATTCTTTTGTAGGAGCAGATTCAAGTAACTCTTTCGAGCAAGAAGTAACAGCAACCTATTACGGTAGCTCTTTTGCAATGACGAGTCAGTTATTCGAAAATTATAGTGCTAATAATGTTAGAAACAGAGTAACAGCAGTATTATATCATGATGTGTATGATGGGGCAGTAAACTTTAATAACGGTATCTTTTATGATTATGATGTACATGGTAATGTAAAAGAGTTAGCCTATTTAAATGGCGATCAAGAATTACGTAATATCGACCAACATATTAAACGTGTCTGTTATGATTATGATTTAATAAGCGGTAACGTACATACAGTACATTATCAAAAAGGGAAACAAGATCAGTTTATACATAAATATGCATATGATGCAGATAACCGAATTACTACAGTACATACAAGTTCTGACGGTGTCATTTGGGAAAAAGAAGCGAATTATGAGTACTACCAACACGGGCCATTAGCGCGTACTACATTAGGTGATAAGCAAGTACAAGGATTGGATTACTTATATACTTTACAAGGTTGGTTAAAATCAGTAAATGGTGAAAAACTTGGAAGACAATTTGATGCAGGGAAAGATGGGCTTAATGTGGCTACAGATGCATTTAGTTTTGCATTAAATTACTATAAAGGAGATTATAAATCTCGTTTCTTTAGTACAGCAAACCAAAATTCAATTGACTACAAGTTATTTAAGTATAGTAAAGAAGATAATTTAGAAGGAAATCAAAACTTATTTAATGGTAATATAAAAGAAATGGTTACCAGTTTGTTAGATTTAGATCAGACTAAGTTAAAAACACAATATAATTATTATACGTATGATCAGTTAAACAGAATTACTGATATGAATTCTGTACAAATTAAAAATAATGGAACTTTAAAAACGTCATTTGCTAGTTCATACAGTTATGATAATAACGGTAATTTATTAACTTTAAGTCGTTCCACTGATAAAAATCAATTACATAAAAGATTAATGGATGACTTTACATATCATTATACTGATGGAACTAACCAGTTACGTTATATTGATGATACGGTACCTGATAATAAGTATGAAAAGGATTTA
>Ga0105354_1001472_pt1 | contig 14473 bp, 13 predicted proteins | sample GOMGulsemesocosm_FD_83658 | JGI IMG/M metagenome (GOLD analysis project Ga0105354, IMG submission 83658) | Methane-oxidizing microbial communities from mesocosms in the Gulf of Mexico - GOM9B Gulf of Mexico | ecosystem: Environmental > Aquatic > Marine > Cold seeps | place: USA: Gulf of America...
AGAGCTTGCTACTGCGGCTGGCGTCACCCCAATATGATGATAGATATTGCTCATCTCATGTTCATTATCTGCCGTTAAGTCTTCATAGAAAAAAGTATTCACTTTCCCCTCGGCTTGTTGCTGTAATATTTTGGTGAATTTGCTTTCTTCCAAAATCAACTTCTTGATATAATTGACCGTTTCTCTAATATCTAACTTAATATCAGGGCGTTCACCGGTAGGGTTATGTGTTATTTGATGTCTTTCCATGTACGCTTTCGAAACCGCGACATCTAAATGATTCTTGCGCTTTAAATGAATTATTTTATCAAAATAGCCTAATGCAAACTCAATGAAACCTCGATTAGCGGCAATTTGTTGATACATCACCTTAAAGCCAAATGCTTCAATACCTTCTTTAGTTTGATTTAGCTTTAACGCTTCGCAAAAATATTCCTGATATTTGCTCTGATTTTTTTTAAATAGATTATAAAACTTGTGGTATCCCTTACTTTTCGACCATTTCTCATAAAACATTATGTCCGAATAGCCATAAGATGGATAATTAGTCTCTGGTGTTAATCTAAATAGCTCTGGATATGATGCTATTTGCTGATTACTACTTAACATATCAACCAGCCAAGAAGATCCCGTTCTTTGTGTTGTTATAATTAAATACTTTTGCATAAATATTTTCCGTTTCATTCTTATTAAAGCGATTTAAAGTACACGATGAGATAAAGTGCTTCATTGTGATTGTTGGTAAACTAATTCGGTATTTCTAGACATAATCAAATAATCAAACTTAGTCTCAAATGATTTTCTGGCGGCAAGCCCCATCTTTTTAAGTAGCACTTCATCACCAATAAATGCGATAACTCGCTCGGCTATTTGTTCACTGTTATTGATTTCGGTGACAAAGCCATCCTCACCATCGGTTATTACCTCTGGAATACCACCGCCGATGGTCGCAATAGAAGGTAAGCTGTACATCATCGCTTCAACATAGATTAAACCAAAAGATTCATACACTGAAGGCACCACAAAAAGATCGGCATTTTTATAAAACCCATCTAAGGCTTGATCATCAACAAAACCATGAAAAGTGACCACTTCAGATAATTCCGGAAAATGTTGGTGAAAATATTGCTGAAACTTAATGTCACCCGGTGCATGTGGCCTATCAGAGCCGATAATATCTATCTGAATATTCGGGCACTGCTGATATATTAAGGGTAAAGATTGTAGGAAGGCTAAGGTACCTTTACGGTTTTCTAAGCGGCTAACATATAATATTTTAAAATTATTGCTTACTGGCTTTATCTGGGACGTTGCAGTATTTTTATCCATAATACCTAACGGTAAGATACAAATATCAGCGATATTAATCTCATATTCATCCACAATTGTCTGCGCATGACAGCGAGTTGATGCGATTAATTGGTTGGCCTGGTTACATGACCATTGTTCAAATCGACAGACCATCTGATCACCAAAAGTTACTTCATCACTATCTAAACTCAAGGTTTCAAAAAATGGCGTATGAAGGCGCACCACCGTAGGAATTTTCAACAACAGTTGAGGAATAACACCTGAAGCTTCCCAATTTGGAAATTCAATAACATCAAAAGGTGTTTGTTGGTGAATTTTTTTTATTAATTGATAAAGCTGAAAACTCCATCGAAGCCCTGGTAAATGAGCCTCTATTTTAGGTAAGGTTTTTTTAGGTAATCGATGAACAAATAAATTATCTTCTTGTTCAACACCATAACTTGTTTGTTGAGCTGGCGTAATAACATGCACGGTATGCCCTAAGGCGACCAAACCTTTAGAAAGATTATAGATATACGTGCCGATACCTCCGCCATTTTCTGGTGGAAAGCCTGTACTAATCAAACATATATTCATAAATAACCCCGTAGTTATAATTGAAAATTAGGATAATAATGAAATAGATCCGCTTTATAAAATGCCATGACAAAGTCGATTTCTTTTGGCTGATAATAATCTTGCATTCGGTATTTATTAGGAGCGCTATTAACCCGCTCATTGTGAAAATTTATACCGGTATGCTGCTCAAGCTTAACTAACTCTTCCGTTAAACTCTCTTGTTTAAGCACCATATCAACACCAATGCCTTGGGCGCTGATTAAAAAGTCATGGCAAGGGGCAATATCATTCTTTGCCCATGACTCTAAGGCAGGGTAATAGTGTTTCAAATTAAAGATAAAGTCAGCAAAATTTTCATAATAGTTTGGCTTAAAAGCCTTAGTATGCCTTGCAATTAAGCCAAAAGAGAATAACTCTGATTTCAATCTTTTATGATACAAATAAAAAGATAATAACCGTGAAAAAGGATTTCGGATCACAGCAAATCGAAAGCAATCGGCAACAACCTCTTCACCGTATAATGAAATACAGCCTTGCATCGATAAGTGCTTTTCACCTAGTTGATGCCAATCGACACCCGGTGTTAGATTATCTTCAATAAACGTACCAGCACACTTAGGTATGTGAACAAATAATATTTTTGTTTTTAGATCAATCATCGCTATGTGTTCTCACCATTAATTTTTACTATTTTTTAATAAGTTAAATAAGCCTAAGCTGTGCTTTCTAAAAAGTGCCCATGACAATACGCCATACGCGACCGCACCAACAACGGCCTGACTAATAAAGGAGATTATCTGGGGCTGTGCTGCTAGGAGCTTACTGGTAGCCGTAACCACGAAGAACATCATTATCGATGCCGACAAAGGTATTAATAAACTAAGCCAATATTCTTTTTGTTTAATTAACAGATAGTGACTAGTATCCCAAATATGCCAAATAAACCAAATTACATAACAACAGGCAAACAATAGACAACCTATATTTAAACCGTACTGCAAGCCTATTCCCCAGCCCAATAAAGATGCGATAATCGCAACAGCCACATGCAATAACTTGCGCTTGCCGTAGCCCGAGGCAAAGAGTGCCGAGCCTGGAATGACCCGCAGTGCATTAATGAGTTGAACACCGCAAATAATCTGCAACGGCACGGTCGCGTCTAACCATTTATCACCTAGTAGTAGCGGCACTAAGGTTGGTGCGACTGCAGCAATCCCTAAAAACACCGGGAATAACATAAAAGCCATAATAGCTGTGGATTTCACCACATAACTGCCCACCAAGGCTTTATCTTTAGAGACTTTTGAAAATGATGCTAACCCAATTTGTTGAACTAATTGCCCGACCATAATTACCGGTTTTTCGGCTAACGATAAAACAACCCGGTAGACCCCTAAAGCATAAGTCCCCATAAAGAGATTAATAAAGAAAGTATCGAGTCGGTGATTAATTTCCCATGCGGTTGCATGGGAAAAATTTAAACCGCTATCTTTAAGTAATGGTTTGAATTCAGAAAAAGTAAAATCTAGCTTAGGGGTAAACTTGGTCAACCAGCTATAGCTTATTGCTCGAGCAACTTGAGCAACAACCGCACCAACCGCTAATGCCCAAAAACCATAGCCCATGATTGCCAGTGTTAAATTGGTGGTGATTTGTAATAAGCTGATACCTATATCGAATGAATACAGCTGTTTGTATAGCATTTTTCGGTTAAGTAATGCTGATGAAATTGTCGAAAAAGGGACCACTAAAAAGGCAATAGCACTTAAACGAATTAGTGCGGTAAGTCTTTCCTGTTCAAAAAAATCAGCCAGATAAGGCGCAATTGTTTGAAAAATTAAGAATAGCGAAAAATTTGCTAAAATAAGCGTGGTAAAAGACTGATTAATTTGTTTTTCTGTCAACGCTACTGCACGAACTAAAGCCGCCCCAATACCAAACTGACCAATAATTAACAGTACACCAATCGCTAAATCGCTCAAGGCAATTAAAGCAAAATCATCTGGCGTTAATAAACGAATAACCCATATGGTTACCAGCCAAGAAAGCCCTTGGTTAATAATTTTAGCAAAGGCGCCCCATTTTATGCCCGATCTGGCTTTATTGGCAACTACCATGACACGCTTCTTCTTATAGTAAACAAAATATTAAAGTGACCTTATGTGTTTAGCCGGTATACCACCAACCACAGTCATGGCAGCTACATCTTTGGTGACCACCGCACCCGAAGCAACCACCGAGCCTTTGCCCACCGTAATGCCGGGTAAAATGATTGCGCCACAGCCAATCCAGACCTCATCTTCAATAGTAATAGGTAACACAATATCTTTTCGTCCTTTTTGCTGACAATATATCAGTTCATGATTTACCGTTTCAAACGAGACTCTTGGGCCTATTTGGCAATTACTTCCTATGGTTATCATTTGTTTAGGACAACCAAACCTAGTTTCTGTATTCAAAAACGTTCCTTTGCCAATAGATATATTTTGAATGCCCCCTAAAGGTCTAACCGTAATAGGCCCGAAGAATTTAACATCATCAGCGACAGACATGCCGGCGATTCGGTATAATTTGTAGCGGATATTATCGCACCAACTAAATCGCGGTAAAGCATTGCCAAAAAAGGTAAATAATGACTCTATTAGGTTATTCAAAACTTCACCTTTTTTAATAACCTAACAACATCCCTTCGTAAACAGCCCAGTAACGTTTTGCTTAATGAAGAGGTTTTATATAGGCCAGTAAAGGCTTTGTTAGTGTTTAAAAAACCTTTCAAGCCATAAAAATCAACAATTTGAGTGGTGATATTTTTCGATATCACCGTCATTAACATATCAACCTGATAATATTTACCGGTTGTATTCGCTTGAATAATATTCTGATAGATCGACATTAATCCTTCTAGCCCATCCGGGTGCTTTTCCTTGCCGAGAAACGCCATAAAATCTCGTCTGTCAAGAGTTACTCCGAGCGCAGACAAGTTACGTTGACAGATTCTAAAATGTGCATCGAGTACCACTTCAGAAAAGCTATTAGTGACTTGCTCGGGGTGAACACGATATTTAAGCATCACTTCCGTTACATTAGAAAACTGGCAATACGGCGCGAGTTGGCTCCATAAATCAAAGTCTTCACAATGTGTAAACTCTTCGCGATAGGCAATATTATTATCGATTAATACCGAGCGCTTGATCATGGTTGCAGGATGAGCGAACGGCGGCCAAAATAATAACGTCGCTTTTAAGTTGTCATTATCAGCAGAGCGTATTGTGATATCTGTTTCTGCACCAAAATTTTCTGTCGATGAACTACAAACGCCTAATTCTGTATTCACCTCAAACAACGCAAGTTGTTTTTTAAAACGCTCTGGGTGCGCAATATCATCGGCATCCATCCTAGCGATATACTCACCCTTAGCTAAAGTAATTCCTTTGTTTAACGTGGCAATAAGACCTTTATTTTTGTGAGTCACTATAGTTACCAAAGGATTATTTTGATAATGATTGATCACCGCTAAACTGCTATCTGTCGAGCCGTCATTTAAAATAATAAATTCAAAATTCTGATAGCTTTGCGCCAAAATTGAATTAATCGCTTCTGCGATATACTTTTCAGCATTATATACCGGCAAGATCACCGATATCTTAGGATTTGGTCGCTCATCACTCATTAACAGGTACCTTGACTTAAGTTCAAGGCTCTTTGCAATGAACTCATAATTAATTTTTCTGGGGCTAGATGGTTAGTATAATATTGATGGTTCGCTTGCATCATCGATAGCATTCGCGCTTTATCATCGCGTAAAGCCTGCACTTGCTCAACACATTCATCAGCGGTGGTAAAAGGTAAATAGTTGGTTTGCTCTTGTATATTACCGGCGGTTTGTGAATGCAATTTTTCGCTGACAATGGCTCTTGATAAGGCAACATATTCGCCAAATTTCCAACCAATAGAGTTGGCTAACCCTGTTGTTGAAATACAAACAGGGTATTTTTTTAATTGTGCAATATAGTTTCTTTTACTGGTAACCGCTGCGCTACTAATCACATCACTGAAATGTTGCTGCGCATAGGCCGTTGGCGCCAAACCACCGGTAAATTCATCACCAAACTCGCGCTTTAATTTTCGAATACAATCCACGCGAACCTGATTTATTTCAATGCGATCTTCTTGTTGTTCTTTACTTAATTGCCAGTGGTCATCTTTCTCTGGCTCCCACAACCGACACATAAATAACACGTTAAATGGCTCATCCTGAGTAGGCTCTGCCCGTAGTTCATTTATTCTGGGTAAATAAGAGATTTTATTTTTTATATCGAACTCTCTTAAACATGCTTTTATTCTTTCACTACCTGTCGATAACCGAAAAGCGCGCGTTAAACTCTGCCAGTGCACTTGCTCAGGCTTAACCATGTAGTTAAGGTCTAATGGCAATATTTTAGCTGAAATTTTATTATGAATGACAGCGTTGTAACTGCGCTTAAAGTAAAAATCAGCCCAGGCTAAACTTTCGTCATTAACGTCATGCGCATCAGCCATATCGTAAAAAATACGTAGCGATGAGTTAACAATGAGTTTTAAACCACCCGATTGTGCGCCGAAAGGAATACGTTGATTCTTGGCAAAGTTCGGCGAGTCAAATTCAAACGTTTGCTTGAGCTTGATTAAGCCAGCTTGTTGTAACAACTGAAAACCAAAATACACTTGCTGTAAGTGATTACTGTTTTCACTTACTATTAAATGACAATTTAACATAGCACTATTCCGACTTTCCTGATTTGATGATTTTCTGTTTAAGTGTCATTAAACTTGGATGATTATCTATTCCTAAACGACTCACTTGGTAAGCGTTATTTAGTGGTAAATCATTAATGGCATTAGTAAAAGAAAAACCAATTTTATAACCGAGCTGCTGAGTCATTTCACAAATAGCTTGATTAAAAGTATTACTTTGCCCAACAGGATAAGCAATTGAGTCGATAACGCAGTCAAGTCCTGCCTCGAGTATTTGTTTCGATTCTTGCAATTCCTGTAACTGATTAGCTGTATCTATATGCGATAAAATACGATGACTACAGGTATGCGAACCAATATCCATGCCACCAGCCCTCATTTCTTTCAGCTGCTGCCAGCTAACAAATAATGACGCATCGGTGGGGTTTACTTGGTATTCACAGGCTAATGCTGTTTTCAATTCAAGCATCTTCTCATCCATGGATCTCGGATCTGCTTTTATAATGGTAAGGAATTTACGAATAACCTGGTCTAAGGGTGACCCCTTAATGTTGAAAATTCCTGAGCCAGCAAAACTAAATTCTTTTTTAGTGGTATTTTTTAGCATCCAAGCAATTTCATCCCACCAAGGGACGATCGGCGAATCAATATAGTCGGTTGGAATAAAAAAGACCGCACTTAGCTGCTGCTCTACTAGAATGGGATAGGCGATGTCATAATTATCAACATAGCCATCATCAAATGTAATCAATGCATAGCGTTTATTAAGCGGTAATTGATGTTGAGTTAATTGAATGGCTTGTGCAAGTGTAATGACTTGAAAGTGCTTTTCAATAAATTGTAGCTGTTTTTTAAACTCGGTTGCTGTACAGCTATATATATTAGGGTCGAAAGGGGTAATTGAGCTGTCACCTATTCGGTGGTAATTAAAGCAATAAAGTCCATTTTTCCGCGTGAACCATTTATAAACTTCATAACCAGAAAACCTAATTAATAAAGATTTTAACAAAGGTTTATTGAACATCACTATCCAAGAGGTTTAAAGGTAGGTTGAGATAACTCAAAATTACGGAACTGATTGGGATTACCAGTTTCTCCCGCTTCAGCTGCTTTGACAATATTGTACATCTCACGAGACGAAACATAATGTAGCTTATAATTTTTATTATCGTTATATTTGGTGGTTAAATATTGATGCATTTCTTCGACCGGCTTACCCAAGATGATATCCATGTCTTTATCTTGCGTGCCATGGGTATGTATTTTAATAAAGCGCCAATTTGGCTGCCCTTTAACATGAACATTCGCGTTAACCCATAAGTCGACCCGTTCTTTATTGGGCGGATTACTCGTTCTAATATCAGAATTCTCAATACGTGGAATTAAACCAAACTTTCTGCTTGCCCAATTTAGCTTCAACACCCCTTGAATGAGTAGTATGTCTCCCCAAGCCTTCCCGCCTTTGGTCACCTCTTTCCCTTTGTTATACGATTTAGGTTTTTCTGGATCATCTTTAGCGTAGTAAATAGTGTTAACTAAGGCCGGTTGTGATTTATCAGGCGCTGGAAAAGTAAAATCCGCATAACAGCCCGTTTTGTTTAATACGGTTAATTCATCATTAACGCCACACCATTCACCATTAGGATGCGAGTTATCAAGACACCAATTACCATGGATAAAAGCGTATTTGATTTGCCCTGTTTGTGAGTCAACCGGTAACGCACCATGCTCTTCATGTAATAGCTTGGCAAAGCCCGTTAAGGTGTTGGTTAAGTTTTCACTCGTGTCATTTTCATGGTGTAAATGAATTTCTATTTCACCATAGCCCCGATAACAAATATCAGATAATTTAGCTAAATGCTCTTGGCGATATTCTTCTTCAGGATAAAAAAAGGAATGTTTAGGGGAGCAACCGTCGGCATCTTTAAATTGCTCTACCATGGTAGGGTACTGAGTAAACCAGCGATCAACGCGTTGTCGCTCTAGTTCAATGTTATCTGGATTTTTCCATTGAGGCTCATAATGGTCAACAAAGCAGAACATGATGTGTATCGGTTCATCATTATTTGAGGAGGTAATGTTGCGCCGCGTAAAGGATTGTTTTATATAATCAGGCAACCAATGCAACATATTACGCTGATTTGCTATATATATAACCAACAGCGACGAAACGACAAAAATTAACAACACAAACCACATAAAACTATCTTTCCTTAATTAATGGTTTTTCCATAAGTTATTTGTTGAGCGAGTCCAATAGACAATACCGGCTTTTAACGCCGCTAAATTCAACATAACAAAACTTAATATAAAACTTGTCTTACCTTTTTTCTTGTACGAAAAGAAGTAAAGGAACAATGTTAAACCATATAAAAACAATTGGCTATAAAATATAAAATGCCCAAACCAATTGCTAATGAAAATACTACTAATGAATGTTGAGATCATAAAATACGGCACCAGCAGGCGGCATATTTTGTGCGACATAAACTCGAAAAAAACCGGGTTTTTAAAGGGAATTAACGTCCAAGGTAACAGTTTAAATAGTTGATAATTACCCGCTAAGGTTCTTACCTTTCGCTCAAACTCTTCTTTTAAGGTATGCGAGCCATTATCAAAAGCATGTGCGGCTTCGCAATAAACAACTCGGTATTTTTTCTTGATGATGCTTAACGGGCCATACATGTCATCAAGGACGATATCGGCAGGAAAATCAGGTAACAGTTTGGTGCGAGCCATGTATATTGCGCCTGTTACGCCAACTAATGAAAGGTATTCACTTTCACATTTTCGGATCGCTTTTTCATATCGCCAATATAAGCCGGGGTCTCCACCACTTTTCTCTATTTGTAAATTGCCAGTGACTGCGCCAACATCACTATCGTTAAAATAGGGTAACATTTGTTTAAGGGTATCAAGTGCAAATCGTTGCCTGACATCAGCAAATAATGTTAATTCAGTTGTAACATGCGCCAAGGCTTTTGAAAGTGCATATGACTTACCTTTGTTATCGGCATAACTCACCAGTTTAACCTTATCAAAACCGCAGTTTTCCACCGCCGCACATGATTGGTCAGTACAGCCATCGGCAACAACAATAATATTTATTTTTTCGGTGGGGTAATCCAATGAAAATATATTTTCAATTCTAGACTGAATCAGTTTTTCACTATTATAGATACACAATACCACCGTGATTTCAGGTAGTTGCTTAGGCATTTGTATATTAACCGCTTTACCAAACCACTTGGCCATAAGCCAAATAATGAGCGGATAAAGCACATAGGTGTAGACTAAAAATAATAAGGAGCACCAAAATACGATGTCAGCCACTAAAATATTCTCTCTTGAAATTCGTTTTGATTAATCATGAGTTGAACAAAAAAACATTTAACTGCTTTATATTTTCATCCCAAGTATACGTTTTTATTGACGCTCTAACCGCTTGCGCATCCCACTGTTTCGATAAACATGTTTCAATACCAACAACAATATCTTGCTCAGCATAACTATCAAGTAAAACCCCGTTCTGTTGGCTTAATACTTCAGGTATACCGCCAACCTTAGTGGCAACCACAGGGACACCACAAGCGAATGCTTCCATAATAACATTTGGCACCCCTTCTTGATAACTGGGCAATACCAATAAATGGCTTTTTTGTATAAAGGTTGCCACATCAGCATGATTGATCACACCATGAAAAGTGACTAAATCTTGCAAGCCTTTTTGCTGAACAATACTTTCTAATGCCGTTCTCTCTGGGCCATTACCCAAGAAATGAAAGTGACACTTTTCTGCTCGACAAGCGAATTTTTCCGCTGCAGCAATCAGCTCATAAACACCCTTTGTTTTAATTAAATTACCGATAAAAAGGATTGATTTAACATCAAACTTGTCATTGTCGGGGGCAAACTTATCAAAATCAACCCCATTATAAATAGTACTTACTTTTGCTGTTGGGCATATTGCTAATACTTTTTTCTGCAACGCTTTACTGACCGTAATCACGCCATCAGCTAAACTAAAACTCTTTTTTAGTAGCCTACGTCTAAATTTATTCTCACTGTGTACGTTAATATCACTGCCTAAACATTGGATGAACAAACGATATCGACAAAGACGCTTAAGCCATGCACAGGCTAATCCGTCAGGAAACGCCCAACTTGCCATCACGGTCTTCGCTTTAAGCAACTTAATAAGCGGCACAATCGACAAACAGATAGAAAAAACCAATAAGAAACTATTGATGCCTCTAAAAAAACCAGGAATATAGAAGAAGGGGAAATAACAAACGTGCTTATAGTTATGTTGTCCCGTTAACTGTTTGATGTTTTTCAACCAATCTAACCAGGGTACCGGCACCACAAATTCAACATCATTTTTTTCAGCTAAACGGCTGTATTGTTGAAAATTAAATGTGGCTTTATTAGGTAACCACGGCAGCGGATAAATGCTAGTAAATAACACTAAACTATTTTTTTTATTCATCGGTTATTTACTTAAATATAATTTATTATAATCTCGATAAACCATCGATATATCATAATGTTCTTTTACCAAGGCTTGTGCTTGGCTGCCAAATTCATCAATAATACTATTATCGTTGATTATCTCTTGCAATATAGCGGCTAATGCGGCTGTTGCTCTTACTGGGTATAGCCAACCGGTTTTCTGCGCTAATACGACTTGGGGAATAGCACCTACATCCGTTGAAATAACAGGTATGCCATAACCCATCGCTTCAAGAATTGACATTGGTAGCCCTTCGGTATCAGAGCACATCACTAGGACATCAAAGGCATTATAAATGTCATTTTCGTCAATGACATTACCATGAAATGACACCGGTATTTGTTGCGATAATTGTTTGGCCTTAACCTTTACATTATCTAATTCAGAGCCATCACCAAAAATTTGAATTTCAACATTATGCTGCAACTCAGTAGGTAACATTAACACCGCATCAAACAGCATAGGAATATTCTTAAGTGGTATTATTCGGCTGACCACACCCAGTGTAACTTTTTTAGTGAGTTGTTTGGCTTTATTACCAACACTAATGCCATTTTTTATCACGCCAACCTGATGGCTTTTCCAGCCATAACGTTGGCTGACACTATTTTTTGCTGAAGGTGATACCGCAACGGTATTATTTAAATATAAGCGAGCCACTTGATGAGAAATAGCGAGTAAGCTTTGCGGCGGATCAACTTCACCATGAATAGTGTATATAACCTGCTTCATAATAAAGAATGGAAAAAGCGGTAATATTGCTCGGATAACCGAGGGGGAATGAATATGGATAACGTCAGCTTGTTTGAGTTGACGAATAAGCTGCTTAGAACGGGCAAAAAAGTTGCCGGTTAAATTAACCACCTCAACAGCATTTTTTTCAATCACCGCTTGAAAGGGATCATGTTTGCGGCCAAAACTGATCACCTTTACCCAGTCGTCTTGTTGTTGCTGTTCAATAGATAAGTTTTTAACGAATTTTTCAGCGCCGCCGACTTCTAAACTGCTAACAAGGTGCAATATTTTTTTTTTCATAACGTTATTCAATATGATACCTATACTAGGAAAAGTATTATCTTCCCTGACCAAATAACACTATTTCTACCGTACGCACAAGAATGAGTAAATCGAGTAAAAAGCTACGATGCTTAATATAATACAGGTCGTATTTTAATTTTTCTAATGAGTCGGCCTCAGAGGCACCATACGGGTACTTTAATTGTGCCCAACCGGTTAAGCCGGGTTTAACATTATGACGTTCATTGTAATAAGGAATATTTTTAATTAAGCCCTGAACAAATTCTGGTCGCTCAGGCCTTGGGCCAACAAAGCCCATCTCACCACGCATAACGTTGTATACTTGCGGTAATTCATCGATACGATATTTACGTAATGTATTACCAATTTTGGTAATGCGAGGATCATCCTCGGAAGCCATTTGTGCACCAAATTTTTCAGCATCTAAACGCATGCTTCTAAATTTGATAATATTGAAAGGCTCGCCATCTAAGCCAACACGTTCTTGCAAGTAAAATACGGGCGCATCTAGGCCTTCATCTAATTTAATTAAAATATAAGTAATCAGCATTATTGGCCAAGTAAGAGCAAATAATACTAATGCCATACTGGCATTAAAAATCCAATCAAGGGTATTGCGTAGGTAATTAACCGAAGCAAAGCCATTAGAATATATAACCCAACTAGGGTAAATTAAATTCACCGCTATTTGCCCTGTTTCTCGTTCAATAAAATCTAATATTTCGGTAATTTCAATACCGCGAATTTTACAGGCAAATAATTCATCAATAGGTAAATTGTTACGGCGTTCATCACTAGCCACTACAATTTCATCAATATCATGATTAATTGCGTAATTAACTAAAGAACCTTCAAGATCAATACGCGTTTCAGTTTTAATCCCTTCTTCGGAATCTCCGCCCATGATGATATAACCATGTACTGAAAAGTTTTGTCTATCGACATCCCGGCGCATTCTCCGCTCAATAATAGACGCTCTTTCCCCTGCACCCATCACCAGAACTACCCGTTTATTGAAACCGAAAAAGTCAACTCTATAGGTAAAATACCGAAAAGAACTGATGACGATAAAACTCATCAGGGATGAGATTGCTAAAAGGTTAATCGGTAACGCGTGTTCACCATAGAGAGGGTAGATTAAGGTCAGAATGAAAAAAGCAACCGCGACACACATTAAGAGTCTACGAATAACACCACGAAAATTAACCCGCAGCTTAGAATTATATAAACCTAATGCTAATGAGGTTAATTGATTTAATAATGAAAAAACTAACGCATAAACAATTATAAAGTTATCAGGAATAACAAACGCGGTATTAATAGAGAACCAGTCGTTTACATACAACGTTAAGGGTAAAGCGCCTAAAAATAGTAGGAACTCAATCAAAATGAGTGATTTACTCGCAACAGATAAGTCACGAAATTTTGGGCTAGACATAGTAAGTCTTATTTCCTTGAAAATGATTTAATTATTATCAGTAGCTTGCTTTATGAACTAATTCACCGATTAGAATAGAATCTTCAGCGCAAAAAATTAGAAATGATTCTAACAAAAAAATCATCAAAGTTAACGTTTAATTTACAGACAGTTAAAAAATGTGCATCTAGGAAAAAAATACCATACAATCAACACTCGAATTAAAACAATTTTTGATGTAAAGGTATCAACCATGGATAAACATTTCACCAAAACACTAAAAGTAATCTTTGTATTACTTTTAGCGCAATTCATTTCTGCTTGTTCTACTGTAACCTTGCCTAGCGCTACATTACACCCTTCAAATACTGCTGATGTTAATTCTTATGAATATCTCATTGGTGCTGGCGATTCGCTTAATATTTTTGTCTGGCGTAACCCTGAAGTGTCAGGCTCATTTGTCGTTAGACCTGATGGCAAAATAACTACTTCGCTGGTTGAAGATATTGAAGTAGCAGGAAAAACACCTACAGAACTTGCTCGCTCTATTGAAGAAATACTGGCGACTTATTTAAGAGATCCCATTGTCACCGTTACAGTAAGCCGGTTTGTTGGTCCATTCAGTGAGCAAATTCGTGTTATTGGTGCAGCTGCACAGCCTGAAGCCATTAATTATACGCAGCATATGACCTTACTCGATGTCATGATTCAAGTAGGCGGCTTAACTGAATTTGCTGATGGCAATGATGCGGTATTAATACGTATTGAAAATGGTAAGCAAAAACAATATCAAGTCATGATAAATGAATTATTAAAAGAAGGTGAAATCAGTGCCAACGTTGATATGTTACCTGGTGATATTATTATCATTCCTGAAGCATGGTTTTAAGATATAAATCACA
>Ga0105354_1001484_pt1 | contig 14403 bp, 10 predicted proteins | sample GOMGulsemesocosm_FD_83658 | JGI IMG/M metagenome (GOLD analysis project Ga0105354, IMG submission 83658) | Methane-oxidizing microbial communities from mesocosms in the Gulf of Mexico - GOM9B Gulf of Mexico | ecosystem: Environmental > Aquatic > Marine > Cold seeps | place: USA: Gulf of America...
ATCTGCTTTGCCTACACGGACGTAGGTAAGGAGCGATAGCAGGACGCGGTAGCTTTGTTAGTCAACTTGGAAAGGGCTCGCCATTGTGCTGCGTTGACAGCCGCACATCTGATCGCTTTATAACCCGCAGAGAAGATACCGGACTTAATAGCATGTTCCTTGGCTCTCTGCGTTGTACATCGCCTGTGTTTACAGTCATTTTTAAAGCCTCTCTCTGTTTCGTTAATATCACATCAATGACAGAAGAAATCGTATTGAGACTTTCAATTTCCTTGTTAATCTTTTCCTTTTTTAGAGTCAGTACTTGCGTCATCTCTGCTTCATCTGTCATTTCAGATAAAGCATTTTTAATTTCAGATAAGCTGAACTTCATGCTTTTCAGCTCTGTAATCACATAAGCAATTTCTATATCTCTCTTAGAGTAGTACCTGTAATGAGTGCCTTGATCTATAAATGAGGGCTGCAAAAGGCCTTTATCATGATAGAGACGTAACGCTTTTACGGTAATACTTGTAATGCGAGAAAACTCACCAATTGTGTACATTTAAAATATCTCATTTTTCTTCCCAAGAAAGAGCATAAAGCCTCCTCTTTGGGGAGGGTCAACAACTATCTAAACTCTATGGGTGTGGTGCTTGCTAAACAACGGTCCAATACAAGATAACACTTCTATTGGGAGGACAATATCCAACCTGCAGACTCATCAAAAATCATTGAAAAATACATCAAAAACCATGAAAAAACAGTTATTTAGATGCACTGGAGAGTTTACTTTGCCATTTAGTATCAGCTTGTAAGATAAATTTTTCGCTCCCTTTGAGCCATTTTTCACGCACGGCTAAACTGTAATTTAGATACAGCTTATTATCGATAATTGTGAAGGCTTTTGGATCCGAGGAGACGACCAAGCCGTATGACATAGCATAGGCACAGTAGCCGCCGTATTCTGGTAGATATTCTTCAGGGGTTTGCGCAAATAACTGCTGATTTTTTGCACTGGAGAAATACCAGGTTGCATTGGACCGAACAGTTTGAAACTGTGCTTTTCCAGGCACCGCTTTGTTTTCTAAAAAGTAGGCTACGGGGTCGTAACCTACCAGTGCCCCCTGTTCAGTTTGATAAATTTTTTTGCCTTGAACAGAGCAGCCAGAAAAAAACAATAGCGATACAAACATTGCTAATACTTTACAAAACTGTATTAATCTAAGGTTCATTATATTCCCATATTTACTGCATAACTTTTTATCACTTACAGGAGTCACACTTGCCTCTCTACCCCGGGTTTAACAAAGCGATTCTAGGCCTAATGATAGCGCTGTTTATTGCCGTGCTCGGTGTGGCGCACTTGAAAACAAATGCAAGTTACCTGGCATACTTTGATCCGCAAGACCCGTTGGTTCAGCAACATTTACAGCAGCAAAACACCTTTGACACGCACGATAGCTTAGTTCTGCTTCTATATAGTAAAGATAAGACACCACTGACCAACAGCAAACACTTTTACCAGAATTCCAAAGCGCTTATTTCTCAGCTCAAAGTATTGGCGCAAATAAAAAGCGTCCAAGATTATTTAAGCCAATTGCGCTGGCGCCATAATATCTTTACGCAACACAAGATTAAAAAGATTCAACTGCTCTCCGGGGATGCAAGCCTCGCCCTAATCCTATTAGATGTACAACTTGCTGATAATAAAAGCGCTCTGCAAATACAGGCCTTAAACAAAAAAGTACAAAAAATTACTCGCTCTGCTTTTTCTGATAAAAATATCGATGTTTATCTCAGTGGTGCGCTGGGACTAAATAACGCCTATATAGAAACAGTGCGCCATGATATCAAAGTGTTTATTCCCTTCTTAATACTGTGCATGTTCACAGCCCTCAGCTGGGTATTAAAAAGCGTTAAACTGGCGGTTGCTATGCTATCAATAGGATTACTGGCGACTTTGGGCTCTTTTGGTATTATTGGCTGGCTGGGTTACACACTGGCTTCAATCAACGTCTTTACACCCGTCATGATCATTGGCCTAAGCATTGTCACTAATATGCATAACAGCATCGCCTACCTTCAGAAAATCGCCTCTGGTCAGAGCAGGGCGCAAGCATTACGCAACAGTTTTAAAGAAAACCTAACCCCGTTAACGATGAGCTGTTTAACCACCGCTTTAGGTTTTTTATTCCTGCTCAACAGCCCTTCGCCACCCATTGTTGTGACCGGTTTATCTTCGGCATTGGGCATTGTGATTTCTCTGCTACTGAGTTTAACCTTGTTTCAGTTGATGCTCTTTGCAACTGCAGCTAAGCAATCCAAGTCCGCCTTCAATCCGTTACCGGTATGGCTTAACCCAAATATAAATTTTTTGTCCCGCTCATTTAAAAAAATAGCACTCTTAACCATAGGCTTATTAACACTGGCTATCTTTGGTATTAGCCAATTGCGCATTGATGATAATGTCTATGAATATTTCCCCGAAGATTACGATTTCAGAAAGTCTGTCGCTCTACTTGATAAGTCATTCAACGGCACCGTTAACATCGATTATCAAGTGAGCGCGACTAACTCTGAGAACAACAATATCCCTTTGGCGCAATGGTCCGACAAGCAGTGGCAACATTTGCATTCTTTCATTGCAACACTAGAAAAAATGCCACAGCTAAATAGCCTGTTTCCCGGCAGTCATCTTCTTAACAGCGAAAATATTAAACGTTTTTATAAACAACAAAACACATCCAAGTCACCCTTGTTAGCGTATGTAAACACAGTGCATCACTATATTCGTTTACAACTAAGGTTTGATACCATGTCAGCAAGGCAAGTTCTGGCTTTAGATTCCTTTATCGGCAGCCAATGGAGCGATTTTTCAAACAAGAATTCATCCTCTGTGAGGATATCTAAAGGCACGAGCCCAGACATTTTGTTTGCCAATGTCAGCTATAACAACGCCCATAATATGTTCTCTTCGCTGTTACTCGCCCTCACTCTTATCAGCGCTATAACAGGTCTACTGCTGCGTTCCTGGAAGTTATGCGCGCTAGTGTTCGTTTGTAATTTTTTCCCCATCATCCTGGCTTATGGTCTACTGGGCGTTAGTGGTGGGTATCTGACCTTAGGCAGCACTGTGGTTATCGGTATGATCATCGGTATTATTGTTGATGATACGCTGCATCTGCTGTTTAAGTTCAAAAAATTCCAACACTCCAGTCAGGTTAAAAACACTCCCTTTGACGCATTGCAAAAACTACAACAAAGGGTTTTCCCAGCCGTTATTATTAGCAGTTTTATTATCATATTGGCCCTTTCCATAGGTCTTGTGTCTGACTTTAAACCCACTTTTGAAATTAGTTTTTTCAGTATTTCAGTTATCTTTGTCGCGCTATTAACTGATATTATTTTACTGCCAACGCTTTTAAACACCCCTTGGTTCAGCGCCCAGGCCAATAGCAAAAAAGTGCACCGATAATGCGCTGCTTTGCACTGCCGGAAATCAATTTAACAGAGCCGGTACTGATCAATGCAGAGCGCTCTGCTGTGCACCTCTGGTTAAAGGCGCACAGCAACAGTCAATCACTGATAACACAGCAGCTAACGCAGCGACAACAACTGTCCTTAGCCCAGCTGGTCCCGCTGCTACTTTGTGGAGAACAATCGGCTGTTCACGTTTTTCATAATGAGCAACAGCGCTTGCAACAAATCATCAGTGTTGATTGTGCGACGCCTGATACAAAAACAGCACCCTTGCAGAACACTGTTGCCCAGACTCAACAATCAGCGCAACTAAACCTGCAGAAAATTGAGGCCGATGAACGGCTGCACGAACAAGCTTTACAGTTTTTGTTGGCACAGTTGCCTCGGCATCCGCTGCAACACAAGAGTAAGCGTATCGCCCAACAATTTTATGCAAAAATCCAGCAGCCTGGGCAGTCTATTGCCGAACATTTTCAAAGCATTGCACTTCTAGATAGCTGTGTCTGCATACTGATGAACGCCGTTGCTAAAAGCAGTATCCGAGACTCAGCAATCGCCGAGCTGTTTCATTTAATCAAAAAAGATGAAGCCAAGCATGTTGCTATCGCGCGTAAGTACAGCGAACTGCTGTGCCAGCAAAGCGGTGATAGCAAAGCATTTGCAGATACAGGTAAAGTGCCTGAACTGTTAGTAAAGATGCTAGAGAGCCAAGCTGCTGCCTTCGAAAACTTAGGCATCGACAGCCGTGAGTTATTTGTAAAACTATTAGATTGCAACTGCTACCAACGCCATAGAGAGAGTCGATGACTGCGATAATATCAACCGATAAAGTAAAGCTGATCAGTTGTGCTAATGCCTTCCCCGGCAGCTTAGTAGACAATGAAACACTGTTAAATAAGCTGAGTTTGCTATGCTCTAAAACCACCGCCAGGCAAGCGCGATTCATCGCCAAACGTTTGGGAGTTGAATCCAGGTACTTAACCAGAAGTTTGGATAGCGCACGCTCTAAGCCACAGCCCAATGCAATTCAATTATCCGTTTCTGCTATTGAAGCAGCGATCAAAAATACTCAAAATATCACTGAATTTGGCTATCTCATTTCACACACAGCCACACCGCATACTTTACTCCCCTCCAATGCTGCCTGGATCAGCGATGCGCTAAATTCTCAGAGTCCATTTATGGAACTTAGACAGGCCTGTACTGGCTTTGCCAGTGCTTTACAAATAGCAGTACCAATGCTCAATCACAATCCTGGTATGCAACCTATTTGTATCGTCGGGGCGGAAACTGGCTCTGTGTTCTTTGACATTGATAATCGCTTTATTGATATGCAACAATTGATCAATTACGTACAAATGGGTGATGCAGCCTCAGCTGTGATTTTAGGGCCGATGGACAACAGCCAACGCAGCTTTATCAGTCATTGTTTTTCAGGACACATAGGATTAAACAAAAGCCCTGGCTTCTATATCAGTGGCGCAGGTTCAAAGAGCCCACACTGTGAAAAAGGTCTGCCCTACTTCGTGCACAATGCTAAAAATGTCAAACAGCAAGGCCCCGAACTTTTTCAAAAAGGCTTAGAAACTATTCTGGCACAAGGGTTTTCGCTGCAAGATTTCGCCTATATTATCCCGCATCAAGCCAATGGCCACATAGACACTTTGTTGAGCGATCACTTAGGTATTGCACGGTCAAAAGTCGTTAACGACGCTAGGCAATGGGGGAACTTAGGTTCTGCGGCTATTTGGGCAAGCCTTACCAATCTCATTGAGCAAGGTGGTTTATCCCCAGGTGATAAAGTACTGGTTCTCGGGGCAGAAGCGACCAAGTATATGTATGGCGGGTTTATTTATCAGCATTAAGGCGAGCATCCTCGCGCTTGCAGATTTCTTTGCAGGGTAAAGTAAGCAAATACTGCTTATGTGTGCTCGCTGCGACAACTGAGCTTAGTGTTTGCTTTATTGTTTGGTTATTGGCTACTTAAAGAGCCACTAAGCAGCCCAAAGCTACTAGGCACTTTTATTGTCATCGCGGGAACGATTCTGTTTAGCTGGGCTCAGTAGCTTGCTGCCCATGAATCAGTTACCGAAAAAAGCTCAGAATATTAAAGTGGCCTCTTAAATAGCCGAGAAATCCAATTACCCTAAACAGCCATTGATATATCGACGCTACATCTGTTTGAGCTCAAACAGAACCCCTTCTAGCCAGCGGTTAAGTTCTGCTTTAGGCATAGGTTTGGCAACATGGTACCCCTGACAAAAATCACAGTTACGCTGACTTAACAAAGCCAACTGCGCTGCGTTTTCCACCCCTTCGGCAACGACTTTAAAACCTAAGTTTTCTGCCATCGCCAAAATGATATCCACGAGTGCCAAATCGTCAGCATCTTCATCTATGTCTTTAACAAAAGATCGATCAATTTTCAGTTGATCAATGGGAAAGCGGCGCAGATAGCTTAATGAAGAATATCCAGTACCAAAGTCATCGATCGATATTTTAATACCTGCATTGCGTAATTGTTCGAGAATTTGGTAAATTTCATCGTTTTCAATCAGCAGAGATTCTGTAATTTCGACTGTAATCCGAGTCTGCTTTCGCGCTTCTTTTAACTGCGTTATCCACTGCGGATCTTGTTTGTTGGCAGAGAGAAATTCTCGATAAGATTTATTGATAGCGACACCAATGTCAGCGCTGTGTTTATCGTTGAGTTCGTTTATATCAGCTAGCGCCTGTAACATTACAAACTCGCCTAACCTACCGATCAAACCGACATCCTCCGCCAGCGTAACCAGCTCCTGAGCGGGAATTGCCCCCAATTCAGGATGCTGCCATCTAATCAAAGCTTCACATTCTACAGTGGCGCCACTGCGCAGATTAATAATAGGTTGATAGTACACTTCAAGTAGTTTCTTATCTAAAGCATCAATCATATCGGTATGTAGCCGCAGTCGACGATCTGCGCTGACTTGCATCTGAGAGGTAAAATAAGAAAAAGTGCTACGCCCTTTATTTTTAGCAGAATACATTCCCTGATCCGCATTTTTTAATAACACGCCGGCGTTTTCACCGTCACTGGGGAAAATCGTTATCCCTATACTGGCACCAATATAAATCTGATTGCCATCGATATAAAAAGCTTTTTTCAACTCTTGTACAATATTATTCGCGACTAACTCTATTGAGTTCTTATGATGCAGTTGGTTGACTATCAAAGTGAATTCGTCCCCACTGCGACGCGACAGGGTGTCGGACTCGCGGATACAGCTCAGTAAACGTACAGAGACTTCAATCAATAGCTTGTCGCCAATGAAATGCCCCAGGGAGTCATTGATTAACTTAAATCTGTCCAAATCGATATATAGAAGACCGAACATTTTCTGGCTGCGCTTTGCGGTGGCAACAGTGTACTCCAACTGTTCGTCAAACAGCGTGCGATTGGCTAGTTTGGTCAGTGGGTCATAGTTCGCCTGCTGCTGAATTATCTTGGTACTTTCTATACGTTGCGTTATATCCTGAACAACCCCCTGGATTATTTGCTCAGCCGGAATGTCGCCCTGAATACTCGCCTGAATTTGAATCCACTTCTCACTTCCCTGAGCATCTACAATAGGTAATTCCAAATCAATCTTATGTGCTTTATCAAGCAACAAGCCCGCCTCTTTTCGCAACTCTTGGTGATAACTCGGGTCTACCATTTTCAGTAGCTTATCTGGCGTTAAGCAGTCATGCTGTTTTGACAATTCAAGTAGGTTATAGATTTCATTGGATACAAAAGTAAAGCCCTTTGATCGGTGGTACTCCCAGCCTCCAACACTGGCTAAACTGCCCACTCTCTCCAGTATCCCTTCACGATATGTTAATTGTTCGATCAAACGGTTACGTTCGAAACTGCGACGCCAGGTGAGAATAACAATGACGGCGATCAATAGGCCAAACAATGTAAAGGCCAGTCGGACATAAATGATGATTTCACTCAGCCCCTCTGGATTGAGTTCAATTGCAGCGCCCAATTCCCATTTCTCTCCGGCCACTGATACTTCTGTGATTACTGATGAGATACTGAAAACATCGTCAGTGCCATGGATCATTTTCGCAGCCCTTCCATCACTGCTTTTTTTGCGCAGCGATACAGCTTGTTGTTTTTCTAACGCGAAAAAGCCAGCGGCATCGAGAACTTTATCAATTTTCATGGCCGCCGAAAGGATTCCCCAAAACCGCTCTTGCTTGGTCGTCTCATCAAAATAGAATATAGGCGAACGGCCAATAAAAGCACGCCCCCCTTGCACTAAATCAACGGGACCTGCTATGACCACTGACCGAGAGTACTTAACTTTCAATGCTTCTTCGCGCTGCTGTTTATTGCGAAAATAATCCAGTCCTATGACTTTTTCGTTGCCCTTGATAGGGTAGACATAACTGACCACCATATCGGGTGCCCCAGCGAGGTTTATTAGTAGAGTCTCAGTGCGTAAAATTTCCTTGGCATATCTTGCAAACGATGTCTGATCCAGCTTGGGATTGGAGGCAATGGCAATGCTCATTCCCTTAAGCAGAGATAGATTATTGTTTAATATTGTTTCAAGTTTTGACCTAACAACACTCAAACGTTGTAATGTTTCGACTTTTGCGTCTTGGTGATAGCGGTATTCAACCAGGGATTCGAACCAGCTTTCCAATAGAAGAATAGAAAATAACAGGAATGCACTGATGATAAACTTACGCTTAAGGCTCTTTTTCCGAATCAGATACGCTATTGATGCTAGTTTCATAGTTAGACCAACGAATTCAAGTGATATCCAAACTCAACGACCGCCAAGTATTAAAAGCAGTGCTCGCTCCAGGATAAAAATTCTAGAAGCTAAGAGTTTACAGTAAAAGGAAGGGGAAATAGAAAGCCCTTTTACCGATTAAGGTCCAAACCTACGACTTATTTACAGGGCTCCCAGCCAATAGAGTGATTCACTCTTAGATCATTGACGGGGGCCCAAATAAAGAGGGGCTACTACGCAGATATGATAGCTGTGGCTCGCCAGCACTTATAGCATCCCCACAGCGTCTGCCATTAAAACTAACCATCTGCTGTTGCTAAACATTTTACTAACAAACCGGTCACCAACTCAGCGCAAAAATCAGCAACAGGCCTACGCTCAATAACAGCACCCTTTTAGCTAACGGCTGCGGGGCTATCATCGCAAAGGAAATACAATAGAGTGCGATGGCGATCTTAATCGCACTGGCGATAGCCAGAAAAGGTGCGCTATCGAGTTGTATCAGCGAGGGATTGGCGATCATTGCCAGCGGGATCAGGTACAGACCAACCCCTAGCATCATCGCTTTCGCTGCGACTTTGAGCCAATTTTCTTTGACCATGCCCGCGGCAATAAAAACGCAGCCACATACCGGCGGAGTAATGGTCGAAAGCAGCGCAAACCAAAATACAAACAAGTGGGCCTGTAGGGGGGCCAAGCCCAATTGCGAGAGCGCCGGTCCCGCTACAGAGATGCAAATTACATAGGCGGCGGTAGTCGGAACTTCCATGCCTAAAATAAGGCAGGCAATCGCCGTCAATAAAATCGCTGGCCACAATTCCCCTCCAGAACCCGATAAAATCAGAGAGGTTATTTTAATCCCTAAACCGGTGATCGACAGCACGCCGATTACGATTGAGGCACAGAGAATAATCGCGGCGATCATGGCTATTTGTTTGCCGCTATTTATGCAGACACTCTCTAATCGTGCCTGCCAACTCTCCTTAGAGGCCAGGCCCTTATCATTAAAGAACAATAGCATAGCCGCTGCAAAAATAGCGATGCAGGCTGCGTATTGTGGGGTAAAAGCGGGGCCAAACATGCCCCATATCAATACAGCGAAAGGCAGCAGAAAGAATCCCGATGTAATGACTACCCGACGCCACGGTGGTTGTTGCTCTTTAGCAATTCCCTTCAGGTCGTAGCGTAGTGAAAAAGCATCAATGCCGACCCATACTGCCCAAAAATATAAGATCGCGGGTAAAATCGCCGCCAGCATAATGCTCTGGTACGGGATCCCTGTCAGTTCCACCATCACGAAGGCCCCCGCCCCCATCAGCGGTGGCATTATCTGTCCACCGGAAGAGGCTACGGCTTCGGTGGCTCCCGCCAGGGATTTTGGATAACCTAGCTTAGTCATTGCCGGTAATGTGATGGTGCCAGTGGAGGCGACATTAGCGGAGGCTGAGCCTGAAATAGAGCCAAACAAAGCAGAGGATATAACTGAGACTTTTGCCGCGCCACCACGCAATCGGCCGGCGGCGGCCATAGCCACATTCATAAAGCCCTGCCCTGCCTCACCGGCGTTGAGTACCGCGCCGAATATTACAAAAATAGCCACAATACTCACTGAGACGCCCGTCAACTTACCCCAGATTCCCCCCTCGGCAATGGTCAGGGTACCTAAGAAACTGCCAAGTGGCGTACCTGGATGGCCAAATTCTCCGGGGATGTATTGACCAAACAAACCGTAACCCAATGCGATAGCCGCCACTAAAGGCAGCGGCCAGCCAATACAGCGACGCGCCATCTCCAACACGCTAATCAGTAAAATAGCCGCTATCCAGAGTTGATAGTGTTCACTGATATAACCGTATTGATCACTTAGCATATCGGCGTTAAAGGCAATCCAGCAGCTGGCAAGGGTACTTACAGCCGCAAACACATATCCTGTAACCCGCTGCAGCGGTGTTTTGCTGAGAAAGATAAAAGCCCAGGGCAAGGCCAATGCCATATGCAATGGCCGACTGACTAAGTTGGGTACCAACCCAGAAAAGATCAAACCTAAGTGGAAAATAATACTGAGAAAGCCAAAGCAGGCCCATATAAATCGATGCTGCATAATGAGTTATTCTATCTGGTTAAGAGGTATTAAAAGTGACGTACGCTGTTCTTTCTGCGGGATATCAGACTGATCTGCATGTTGCTTGGGAGCGCAGCAAAGCGCAAAGCCCAGATAGTAATTACATCCTAGTGATGCAGATTTGCGGGTAAAAGTACTGTGCTGTTCACGTAACTGAGGATGAATTTATCCTCGATCATTTACGCTCTTTGACAAAACAACAATACAGTCTGTATTCGCGACAACCCATAAATTCAGGCAACTTCCTCTAATAGGAAGTGCCTAAATCACAAAACCCGCCTGCTTCCTAACTACTGGTGATGTGTACCTAGCTCGGCACCTGCTTCACGATAATATCTGACGGCACCCGGGTGGATCTTACCCTCTATATTCGCTAGCATTTCATTGGAGACTCCATTCCACCACGGGGAAGTATCTCCCATCTTCTGCTTCTGCATCCAGTATGACTTGGTCATAGTATATGCGGTCTCATCGTCCATAGCGGTTGTGGTATAAGCGACCACCGGTAGTGATGTGGTTGTAATATCACTGTCCTGACCCGCATAAGTACCCGCCGGAATGACCAGCTTTGTACGCTTGGAAAGCTTTATTTGCTCATCTGTTAACGACAGGACTTTAACCCCAGTGCCCGCCGCAGCTTCTATCACGTTCGGAGCAGGGTATGATCCAGCAGTCACAAATCCATCAATCTGACTATTTTTCAGCGCGGGCACCGCATTAGACAATTCTACTTGAGCTAAAGTGACTTTCCCTTCCAAACCAAACAGTTTTAAATATTTTTGGCCTTCACGTGCTCCGAATGAACCTTTGCCTAACAAGATTTTATTCCCTTCCATCTGCTCGAAAGAGTTTATGCCACTTTTATCAGATACTACAAAGTGCATAGTCAAAGAGGGGATCGGAAAAAGTCCGCGGATTTCCTGGAATTTAGGAGTCGCTCTGTCTTTAAACATCGCCTTGCCTTGCTGTGCCAGTCTGACTAATACCGGAGGAGTAGTAAAAACATAATTACCACCGCGAACCGCAGATTCCATAACGTTTTGCACAGACCCCTGGCTCTCTTCAACTGTCACTATGTAGTTATCATCAGTGCCCTGCTTTACCGCCTGGGAAATTTCAACAGCCATTTGATAATAAGAAGACGTTGTTTTTGCCGACTTGTAGGTAATACGGGTTTCGGCAAAAGCTAGCTGAGCGCTACCTAAAGTAAGCGCCGCGGCTAATAATACCCGGGGAAAAGTGATCATCTGTTATCTCCAATATTTATTATATTCAATGAATTACGGAAATAATAACAGTATAGAGACGAATAATGCAACGTCGCTAATGTGACTTTCTAAGATACAATACCAGGTTGAGAATTGATAAATAAGCAGCGTGACACTGATCGACATCTAGTAGCTTATTGAACCCTAAAACACTGTGTCGATGCCGCTAGATTTAGTGCCGGCACATTCATCATTCTTTAGAGCCTTTCCTATCCAGAGAAAAACAAACCGAGACGAGCGATTTACGCTCTGCTCTCTACGTTCTACAACCTCATTAACAGCTCTCTTTTTGATCAAGTAATGTATCTTTTCTCAACCGTTGCACGAAACGTGCGGCTTACAGGCACCAATCTTCCGCAGGTTAGCTTTAGTCTCATACTTTGGCCATCAACCAATACTTTCTGTACTGCCCAGTGTGCAACCCAATGTGAACGGTGCACTTGCATGCCTAGAGATGTGGGTATTAAACGCACAGCATCGGAAAAACGATGCAATACCATACGTGACTCTTGCGAGCTGATAACTTGAATGTAATGCTCTTGAGCTTCCATACAACATAGGTTGCCCGTTAAGCGAGGCTCCAAAGTATCAAGAAATGTCTCTGAGGGATGAACATCTTTTGCAGGGGGCTGTTCAGAGTTTTTCGCTGCTTCATTTTGCAGGTCTTTATCATTAGGGTATTCACCTAGTTGTAGCAAAATACGCGGAAAAAAGACCAGTGAACAAAACAAAATATGATTATCGAGTAAAAAGAGCAGCTCAAATGCAAACTCACGGGCCCTAGATGTCGAGGTATCGGATGCCCCGTTAAGCCCTAATTCCGGTAGCCCAATGATTAAGTCAAACGCTGTTATGAGTAGAGCAAACGGAATTAAACTACATAATATTGCCAGCCCAAAACGCCACCAAATGGATAAATATTTAGTCAGGTATTTTTCGAATGCTTTAAATACTGCCACAAACATCGCCAGTTCAATGATAATCCGACAAGTCCAGTACAGGTAAGTGCCGAATACATTATAGCCTTGGTATTGAGTACCTTGATGCGCAGCCAGGAGCCAAGCTAGCAATAACGACATAACCAGCAGGTAAATCTCTTCAGATCTCTGTTTAGTTAGTTTCAAATTTATGTCACTCATGTAATAGACTCATGCTTCTTGAACGTATAATTAAGGCTATCTATTTGAATATACTGAAAAATAATACAGCAATCAAATACTAATCGCCACTTGAATAGCACCGATGAAAAAGCACTCATGGTTGCGACCAGAGACAATATTTTAGACGTATCATAAGCCTCTTTGAAGCTGATTTTGATATTTCCCTTAAAAAATAAAGAGGTACGTTTATGAATTTTTCAAGCATAATTATTTTGAGTTTATCTATTGCTGCGCTATCACAACCTATTCACGCCGCAGAAAATCCTTCCATGAGTTTTTTTGTCACAAGTGTAGGATCAGGTAAAGGTGCTGACTTAGGTGGTTTAAAGGGAGCTGACGCGCATTGTCAGACACTTGCACAAGCGGCAGGCGTCACGGGAAAAACTTGGCATGCTTATCTAAGCACCCAGGAAGAAGGAAAACGCGGAATCTCAGCACGTGATCGTATTGGCAGCGGTCCGTGGCACAATGCAAAAGGCGTGCTGATTGCTGCTGATTTAGATCAGCTACATTTAATGCCTAATATCATTAAGACCACGGCACTGGATGAAAATGGAGCACTAGTGAACGGTCGCGGCGACAAACCAAATCGTCATGATCTACTGACGGGGTCAATGTCTGATGGGACAGCTTACTTCCCTTCAGCAAATGCAGACAATACTTGCAGTAATTGGACAAGCTCCTCAACGGGAAGTGCGACAGTAGGTCATCACGACAGACACGGCGGAGGTAATACTTCTTGGAATGCTGCTCACAACTCACGCGGCTGCTCAGCAGATGCACTATCCAAAACCGGTGGTGCTGGTTTATTTATGTGCTTCGCTACTGACTGATCCGCGGTTATTTTATGGCTGTACTCTATAGACGACCAGATCTGTGGTAAGAGTTTGGCAACTACTAGGCATCACTTTGTTACCGGGGGGAGAACTCAATAATCAGCTGCCCCCCGCTTGTTTTGATGATCAGGCCCTTAGAATCCAATGTGACAGCCAAACACTAATTTATCATCCATTACCTATAGAGTAGGCTAAACAGTATTCGGCCGAAAATCGGGCAGATTCTCTAGGTCTAACTAAGTTTAAGAGCCCACTGATAGGGACAGGATAGTAAGCAAGGCCACAGCATCAAACTATGTAATCATGATTCAAGCAAACTTAGATAGATACTCCATGATTATCACAATATAAAATCAGGCTCATTTCTTTATTAAAACGCCGGTTTACAGCATTAGCCATTTAGTCAAAAACACTAAAATACTTTACTACCTGCCAATCCTGTTAAGCATAGGAAGTAGCCTTATGGTTTTGTTTACCGATGGTCTATAGCTTGATAATAATTGCAGTGTTTTAGACACCTTAAATACCAGAGGTATGGAGCATGTACATCAGACTAACAAAGTCATATTTTCACATATGCCTTGGGCTGCTCTCTTCAATCTGCTCTCTTGCCAAAGCCAGTGGATTAAGGTTACTGAAAAACAATTACCCACCCCTGGATATTGCAGAATATAGTCATCAGCCAGGCTTTGTTAACTAAGGAACATGCGATTAAGTCCGGTATCTTCTCTGCGGGTTCTAAAGCGATCAGATGTGCGGCTGTCAACGCAGCACAATGGCGAG
>Ga0105354_1001488_pt1 | contig 14374 bp, 11 predicted proteins | sample GOMGulsemesocosm_FD_83658 | JGI IMG/M metagenome (GOLD analysis project Ga0105354, IMG submission 83658) | Methane-oxidizing microbial communities from mesocosms in the Gulf of Mexico - GOM9B Gulf of Mexico | ecosystem: Environmental > Aquatic > Marine > Cold seeps | place: USA: Gulf of America...
ATCTTCTTTTGAAGCTGAAACACCACGCTGACTATATCTTTTTGAAATTTCTGAGCTCATATTATCTTGAGTAATTAGGTGACTCTTTAGTTATGGTAACATCGTGTGGATGACTTTCATTTATTCCAGATGCTGTAATTTTCACAAATCTACCTGTATCTTTTAATGTCTGAATATCCTTTGATCCACAGTACCCCATTCCTGCTCGCAGTCCACCAACAAATTGATGAATACTTTCATGTAATTCTCCTTTATATGGCACACGACCAACAATACCTTCTGGTACTAATTTTTTAATATCATCCTCAACATCTTGAAAATACCTATCTTTAGAACCTTTTTTCATGGCCTCTACAGATCCCATCCCTCTATATGTCTTAAATTTTCTTCCTTGTAATAAGATTGTTTCTCCTGGAGATTCTTTAGTTCCTGCTAATAATGAACCTAACATTACACAGTCAGCTCCAGCAGCAATTGCTTTAGGAATATCTCCTGTAAAACGAATACCTCCATCAGCGATAACTGGCACTCCTGATCCTTTAATTGCTGCAGCTACTTCTAACACTGCAGAGAATTGTGGATAACCAACACCTGCAACAACACGTGTTGTACAGATAGATCCTGGACCAATACCAACTTTAATTCCATCAGCTCCAGCTTCAACTAAATATTTAGCCGCTTCTGCAGTTGCTATATTTCCTACAATTACATCTAATTTCGGAAATTTAGCCTTTACGCTCTGTAATACGTTTACTACACCTTTGGTATGACCATGTGCAGTATCAATGATTACAGCATCAACACCTGCATTTACTAATGCCTCAGTACGTTCTACAACATCAGCAGTAACACCTAAAGCTGCGGCTACACGTAAACGGCCGAATTGATCTTTATTTGCATTTGGTTTTAAGGTAACTTTAGTGATATCTCTAAAAGTAATTAAACCTACTAATTTATTATTAGCGTCAACAACAGGAAGTTTTTCAATTTTATTTTCTTGTAAAATTCCTTCTGCATCTTTTAAAGATGTTCCTTGAGCAGTAGTCACTAAGTTTTCTGAAGTCATTACTTCAGAAATTTTTCTTGCATTGTCTTTTTCGAAACGTAAATCTCTATTCGTCACAATTCCAATCAAAATACCATGATCATCAACAATTGGAATCCCTCCAATACTATGTTCTCTCATGTTGCTTTTAGCATCCGCAACAATTGCGTCTTTTGGAAGTGTTATAGGATCAATTATCATTCCTGATTCAGAACGTTTAACTTTTCTTACTTCATTAGCTTGCGCCTCAATTGACATGTTTTTATGTAACACTCCTATACCACCTTCTCTTGCAATAGCAATAGCCATATTAGATTCTGTAACAGTATCCATTGCTGCAGATATGATTGGAATATTAATGGTAATATTTTTTGTGAATTTTGCTTTTATACTTACTTCTCTTGGTAAAATTTCAGAATAAGCAGGAACTAAAAGTACATCATCATAGGTTAGTCCTTCTCCTACAATTTTATTGTTGTGTGTTGTCATAGTGCAATTAGTAATAATTGCATGCAAATATAGTCATTTTTTACTTGACTAATCTAAATTAAAAGCATTTATATCTTCGGACAGCGTTTGCAATTACTCTTTCCTTTTTTCTTGTATTTCTTACAACATTTACTTTTCTTTTCTACACAAGTAGAACAATCGGTAGCAATAAAATTACAAGAGCTTGATATAATAATTGGGGTATGTAACATCTTTATATTTATTTAAACTAATTATAAATAAAGCGCAAATATATAAAAAATGAGCTAACAATTAAATCATTAGCTCACATTTTATTCAAATTTAAACCAATTATACTTGCTCGTCGTTTGCTGGTTTAAAGGACATTATATCTCTATCAAACATATAATGGCCTGTTTTATCATCACCAATAATATTCAATTTATCAAGCATTGTCCTTGCCTGAGCCTCTTCTTCCAATTGTTCCGAAACATACCATTGCATAAAATTATGGGTATTATAATCTTTATGATTCAAGCACTCAAAAATAACTTCATTAATTTTTTGAGTTACATATTCTTCGCTTGATAAAAATTCCTCAAACAAATCGTTTAATGAATTGAAATCAGTTTTTGGCGCATCCAGAGCAGGGATAATCGCATTTCCTCCTCTTTCATTTATAAATTTCACCAATTTGGTCATGTGTACACGCTCTTCTTCAGAGTTAGCATAAAAGAACTCAGAAACACCGTTATAACCATTTACATCTGCCCATGAAGCCATGGCTAAATAATGCATCGAAGCAGTTGCCTCATATTTTATTTGATCGTTTAATAATCTTTCTATTTCTTGTTTCATCAATCTATCTATTTTAAAAAGTAAAGTTACATAAAATTAAAACTACTTTTAAGTCTTTAAAATGCTTTTATTTATACCAAGCTGATATTGTTACTTTTTTTCCATAAACCATAATATAATTTAGTATTTTCACGCTTAAAACTTACAATTCATGAGAAATTTATTATTAGCCATACCTGCACTATGCATAATTGCGTGTGGCTCTCAAAAAGAAACCGCTTCAACTTCAGTTAAGGAAACAGCCTCGGCATTAACTTATGCCAATACCATTACTGCTGCAGAAATGAAAACCGATTTATATATATATGCTTCAGATGAATTTGAAGGAAGGTTTACTGGTAAAAAAGGACAAAAGAAAGCTGTTGAGTATTTAAAAAAGGAATATCAAAAAATGGGAATTCCTTCTGCTTATGGTAATGATAATTATTTTCAGAACATCCCAGTTGCTTATTTTGAAGGAAAAGCAGATAATGATTCAGAAAATGTATTGGCCTTTATTAAAGGATCAGAAAAACCAGATGAAGTACTCGTACTTTCTGCCCATTTAGACCATATTGGACATCATGATGGTAAAGTTTATAGCGGAGCTGACGATGATGGTTCTGGTACAGTTGCTTTATTGGAAATAGCGGAAGCGTTTCAAAAAGCAAAAGAAGATGGAAATGGTCCTAAGCGCTCTATTTTAATACTACATGTTACAGGAGAAGAAATAGGTTTATTTGGATCAAGATATTATTCAGAAAACCCTGTGTTCCCTTTAGAAAATACAATTGCCGATATTAATGTTGATATGATTGGACGTGTTGACCCTGATCATGAAGCTAACAAAAACTATATATATGTTATTGGAGCAGATAGATTGAGTACTGAATTGGACGCAGCAGTTACCAATGCGAACACCAATTTAACTGACTTTACCTTAGATTATAAATACAATGATAGAAATGATCCAGAACGTATTTATTACCGTTCTGACCATTATAACTTCGCTAAAAATGGAGTACCTTCCGTATTTTTCTTTAGTGGTATACATGCCGATTATCATCAACCTAGTGATACACCGGATAAAATTGATTACCCTCTAATGACCAAACGAACAAAATTAATTTTCTATACTGCATGGGAATTAGCAAACAGAGCTGAACGCATTAAGGTAGATAGAGACGGAAATTAAAATTCATTCTTTAAAATACATTAAAAGCTATTTCATTTGGAATAGCTTTTTTTTATACCATAGTTTAAATTTATTCCACAAAAAAAGCCTTTCATTTCTGAAAGGCTTTTACTTTTGGGTGGAAGACCGGATTCGAACCGGCGACCCTCGGTACCACAAACCGATGCTCTAACCAACTGAGCTACAACCACCATGTTGCGGGTGCAAATCTAAGTATAATTTTAACTTCAAAAAAAGAAAAAAGGTTTTTTTTTACATAAAATTTACAAGATGCTCATTGTGTTCCATTTACTAAATCAAATCATTTAAATTATTCACTCCAATATAACGTTCTACGGTAAAACCTTCTGCTGCATCTACTCCAATTAGCCTTCCTAAGTCTTGTGCTCGGTACATAATACTATCAATAAAATTTTTACTTGTTATTGGAGTTTCCACTTCATTACTATTCGGATCATAAAATTGTGACCCATATGCTTTAACAGATGTAACTTTTTTATCCATAAAACCGGTAACATCTACTACAAAATCAGGTTCAATTGTTTTCCATTGAATATAATGATACACTATTTTTGGGCGCCACTTTTCTTGTAAACTGCCGTTTAGTTTCGTTTCTATTTTTAATAAGCCTGATAAAAAGCAAGCTTCAGAGACTAATTTACTCCCTTTAGGATGGTCAATATGTCTGTCATCAATTGCATTACATAATACTATTTCTGGTTGATATTTACGAATCATTTTTATTACTTCTAATTGATGTGTTACATCATTTAGAAAGAAACCATCAGCGAAACCCAAGTTTTCCCTTATATGAACTCCTAGGATATCTTTTGCCTTACTCGCTTCTAGATCCCTCAATTCAGCACTTCCTCTAGTACCTAGTTCTCCCCTAGTTAAATCAACAATCCCTACTTTTTTTCCTGTTGCAATTTCCTTCGCTAATGTTGCTCCGCAACTTAATTCAACGTCATCTGGATGTGCCCCAAAGGCAAGTATATCTAATTTCATCTGTTTCCTCTTATAAGTATAAAATTAAATTAAAATGTGGAATAATACATTATAGAACCTATAATAACTAATAAACTTATAATGAATAATATGGGACTGATTAATAAATATGGCTTTCTGAGTTTATATAATACCGCTCTTTTTGTTATGACATTCATTTTTAATTTCACATCATTAACAGTATCGACTGCAATGGCATCAAATAACTGCCTTATATCGGGCATAATTGCCTCAACGCTTCTTTTAAAACGAACATTATATGCTAAAAAAGCTCTATTATACTCTTTTAAAAAGGCGGCTTTATCACATCCCACCCTCAGTGAATTAATTATTACTAAAATTTCTTTTAGTTTCTTGTTTTTAGATGTTAGTATAAATGCATCCAAAAATGTAATGATACTGAAAAACAGCAGAAAAATCCAAAAATTGCCTATTCTATCATAAAATTTTGGTTTAATTTGATAATGGTAAGTAACCACTTCATCTATATTTTTTATTCTAGATGATACTGTAAACTTATTAATTGGATTTCGGGTAAGCACTGAAAAAGTAATGTTTTCTGATTCATTTAATAAATCAAAGTCAACTTTTAATTTGCTTTTTTTTAATTTACTAAACCATACTTTAATTGCTTCTGGTTTTTTCTGAATTAAATCAAAATCAACAATAGCATTGTCTTCCTCTAAGTTAATAATTAGCGGTTGAATTAATTCGTATTTAGAAATTGGAGCTCCTTCATTATACACCTCAAATTTAGATTCGTAATAGGTTCCCTTTTCTTGCATTTCGTACAAGTAAATGGTTAAATCATTAGTACTGAAGTTTTGAAACAATAAATTTAATCCTACCAATACGGGTAAGATGACTATAAAATTTTCATATAAAAATTTTAAAATCTTAAATACAATATGGTTTGATTTTGATGTAGTTGACACTCGAATAAAAAATAAGAAACGAAAATAGACAAAAAGACCAACACTATGGTTGATCCTTTTTATAATTCATAAATTTATTCATAACCAAACATGAAGACATGTTTCTTTACTTTTACATATAACAGTCGTGCATAATTATTTTCTTTTATACTGAACAAATATTATTACACCAATAAATAACAGTACACTCAAACCTAAACAGATATAACTTATTAACAACATACTCATTGTATTTAATTAATATTTTCAATAATCATATATACCTCATTATGAAATATAAAATAATTGATTTGTGGCAAGAGGTTTTCTTAAGAGCTGATTAGTTTTTTTTTTATTAGCAAACTATACTCAGTTTTATAAATATAAGGATGTTTTGCATTTCTATTATCCAATTATTTTATTTTTCGATAACAACATTAAAAAGTTCGATATATAACGTATCTCCCAATAATTTGAATTAAAAAAAAAACCAGCTCCCCAGCTGGTCCTTTCACTCGAATTAACATGATAATTACCCAAATCACAAATTAAAATTTAAATATCATCTTCTTACGTTTATATGTTATTCCATGATATCGAAGAATCCTCTTTCTTTCTTTGTTACGCATAATTATAATAACAATTACTAATAAAAGTATACTTAACCCTATACATATATAACTTATTGTTGACATACCTGTGTTATTTAATTAACAACTTCCTAGTTATAGTTGTACCATTATTATAAACAAAGGTTAATAAATACGTTCCTGTTGCTACTTGTACTGGAATTACAACCTCCGTAACATTAGTATAATCGGCATTTACTTTTAATACTTGTTGTCCTAATACATTATATAAACTCACATTTTTAGCCGTAAATAATGATGAATTCTTGATACTTATACTTCCGCTAGCCGGATTATAAAATACTACTAAATCATCTGAAATAGTATTTACATCTTCAATTGCTAATACTTCTGCCGCTTTAAATACGACATGAAAACGATCGTTGTATTCGCCTGAGGCTAAGTTAAATTCCACTGGTACTCCAGCTTCTAAACGAGTACTGCTATTTAATTCTTTATCTAAAAAGTATACTTCTAATGAAGGGTCTAAATCCACTAAAGATTCTGTTTCAAATTTACAAACACCTTCCGCCCCTACTTTTATTTGTAATGGCAACTCTAAATCTTCATAAACAGCTCCAATTCCTTGTATTACCAATTTTTCATCAACATCAGTTTTTACTACCCATGCACAATCAGTAACCTGATCATCTATCAATCTAGCATCATAACCGTAGTTGATTCCATTTGCTAAGCCATCTTTTACAGCCAATAACAACTCTCGTTGTGGTCCTTCTGGAGTGGTAAACTTAAAATACACACGTTGAAGATTACTTGTATTACTTGATGTTGATGAAGTAGTTGCTGTTGATGCTATTTTTGTAAATACGGAATCATCTGCAACTATAGCTTCTCGTTTATATGCACGCTGACCGTTATTAAACTCTATAGTTCCACCAGCCGGACTTCCCTGTACAAAGAATCCTTGAGCTACTGGAACATAACGACCTGGACGAATAGTTCCTGTACCGTTTGAAGATACATCAGGATCTGGAATAGCCATTACACCACCCGCTAAATTATACGTAGCATAACCACCTTCATAGGCAGCAAATACATGACTGTTATTTGTAGAAAAATGCTCCCAGAAATACAAGGCTCCTGTAGAAGAACCAGTTCCTATCACATCCCCAGTGTTTTCTACACTAGCTAAATTGTCATTTATAAACTGATCAGCATCCAAAGCACTAGCATACGGATTACCAACTAAATACACATTGTTGGATCCTATAGTATGTTGAATTATACCATTGTTTGGTTTACCGCTAAACACATAGTTTTGTGTAGCTGACCCTGCTCCTGTTCCTTTTTGAGTATACCCTTCACCTACTTTTACTGTTCCTGTTGAACGAATATGACCGCTCATCCAGTTGCCATATAAATCAGGTTTATTCACATATTTAAATATCCAATAATCCGCTAAAGTAATTGGTGAACCTGCTGCTCCGTTATAACCACCAGTATTAAATATTATGGTTTGTGGTGTTGCAGCAGTAGTTCCATCTTTTAAAATTCCAGCGATGGAATAATCAGTATTATTCGCTGTAGCGTTTATAGGGTTTACCGGACTTGACCAAAAATTATAGTTATATATACTAGTTTGCCCTTGCTGATCACGCTCTAAATATCCTGAACTGGTTACATCCAAATCGGAATTTGTTGTTTGAATTAATTGTGCTTCCCCTACTAAATCAATTTGACCATCTAATTTTAAATAACTCGTGTTTTGCAACAATTGATCATTTTGTATTTCCAATTCTGACCCTGAATCTACCAACAATCCCAAATGAATATGACTCGCAGTTGTGGTAACTTTTGAATTGTTAGTTACTTGTACAATTGCCCAATTTTTATTAGGTAAACTAGTAATATCCCAAACGTTACCGTGTTTCCATGTTCCTGTAGTTGTCCAAGTTCCTGAAGCATTTGCCACATATGGAAGTGGAGCCGTTTGTGGCTGTATTGAAAAAATATTATTCAAAAATGCATTTTTAAGATATGCTGAATTATCAATTACCGTGATATCAACAATCAAATCAAGGTTGAAATATATTTTCAAATCGGCCCAATCCAAACTTCCATTATCAATAGCTTTTGGGATAGTAGTACCATATACCTTGCCACCAACATTTTCTACTTCTTGATATATTTGTTCTCTCATTTGTACTAGGGATAGCGCTTTGTTATAAAGCCTAACATCATCTATAGCACCTTTAAAATATTTGTTTGTATTTTTTGAATTTCTACCGATTGCAAAATCATACACATCATCCTTCTTATTCCATTTATTACCTAAACCTGATGTAGTGGTACCAACTTGAGAACCATTAAGATATAACTTTAACTCACCAGTAGCTCCTTCAAACCTAGCAGTTGCATTATACCAAAGATCTGTATTTAATGTTGGCCCAGTAACTGTTTTTGTTACTACTGGCGCACATGTTGGACAAGCAACAGTAAATGGGTACGTTTGATTAGGATGATTAACATTAAACCCCTTAGTTAGCAATACAGTACCATCCTCCCTTGTCAAGGTAAACTTTTCTTTATTTCTATCCGCTGCTGTGGAACCATTACGAACGTACTTAAGGTCTATTGAATCGCCAATTGCTGCTTCAAAATCTAAAGAAATTGTTGCTGTTCCAAAAGCTGGCATTAGCCAATCAGTCATAAACCCATCAATCATAAAATTCATCCAAGCCCCACCATTAACACGTACTTGAATATATCCATACCAACCATCAGCAGGAGTACTATCCTCTAGCGCTAACGTATGAGTAACAGTACTAGATCCTGTACGTACAGTTGCCTTTAATTGCTTACTTCCATTAACAAATATTCTAAAATTATCTTGCCCGCAAATATCACCCGTTGCACTAAAACCTGAATCTAACTTTAACCAAGTCATCATAGTAGCCTCTTGAAAGTCCCCCATAAAAGGCTTTGTATTTACATAATCATCAACTCCATCAAAATCAATATCAGATTTTGGAGGAATAGGCTCTATCCGTATAGGCGCAACAAATACTGCGGAATCATACACATCATCTCCAACATCAGCTATGGCCATTTTCATATGATATGTTATCCCTGGCCTTAATATCGTATATGCTCTTAATACATCCGTAAATCCGTTATATATATTTGTATGTGGCCCATTTACAGTAGTATCCAAAGCTCCAACTCCATCTAAAACATAATTAGTTACAAACGAACTAGACTGGGAAACATCACAAGGGGTTCCAGCTGCTGCTGAAACTCCTGCCACACCTCCATTAATGTAATTTACAGCAGTATTATTCCCCCCAATAGAAGCCAAATTTGTAGTTCCGGGTAAATCTCCACCTGATATAAAAAAACCAAATACATCATTTTTTGATGAACACACAAAATCTGGGTATTCTTCTGATGTGAATTGATAATCCAAACCAAATATCTTTGGTTCTGTACCAGATATCATGAAATCATATTCATAAAGGACTACATCATTAATTGCTTGGGCATTTAAAGCTAATAAATCAGGATCACTATAAGTTGCAGCACTTTGGGCTGAAACATCACTTTGTGTTTTACTAACTTGAGTTGTTTTAGATACTTTACCAGTAGTCAATACAATACCAGTAGCAAGTGAAAGCCCGTCAGATGTTCCATTAGAGTATGTACCAGTTTGATTTTTATTATTACCTCTCGTAATTACTTGATTAGAAATTGTAAAACCCCCAGATGAAGAAAGTTCTGTTTTTAATGCTCCTGCATTAGCATTTGCGTTATTAATTGTTACTTGTGAATACCCACTACAATAAGTGAACATGATTAAAAGAAACAGTACTACCCCAATAATATTTGTCTTCATATTTTTAATATGTTATTTTAAAAACTTCAGCACTTTACTGAATTATTATGGAGCCAAAACTATGGTAGATTAACATAGTTTAGCTCTAAAAAAACTCATATAAACCTCATTTTGTTTTAAAATAAGCTCATTTTTTTCTAATATTACGTACCCGCAAGAACTAAAACCCAACACTTTACAATGAAGAGAGCCATAACAACACTGCTAAGCATCATAATTCTTATCGCAACTGATACCATCAATGCACAGACTAATTCTTTACAAACAGAACGCACCATTGACAATCTAAAAACAATACTCGTAAACCAAAAAACAGAAGATACCGCACAGATAAATACCTTAATTAAATTAAGCGACTCTTATTCCGATATCTCGGATTTTTACAATTCGGAATTAAACTATAATAAAGCCGAAAGTATTGCCCTAAAAATTAAAGACACTTTACTATTAGCAATTATCAATAGAAAAAGAGCTGATTTATTTATGACAAATAATAATCACGCTAAAGCGTTGGAAGGTTACAAAAACAGTATCAACTTTTTTAACAATACCCAAAATTCAGATAAATATTACAAAGAATTGTTTTACTGTTATCTAGGTATTTCCGATGTGTATATAAACACCAATAGAAGTGGAAAAGGTATTGAGTATGTTTATAAAGCTCAAGAATATATTCCCAAAAAAGAAGATAGCCTTTCAAAACAACTTAGCATTTATACCTTAAACAATCTAGCCTTTATTCATACTGAAACAGATAATTACATTGAAGCCCTTAAACATTTGAAAAAAGTGTTGTTATTAGAAGATGAAATAAACGACATGCTAAGTAAAGCAGATACATACAATGCCTTTGCAATAATTTATGCAAAACAAGGTGAGAACAACAAAGCCATTGAATACTATAATTACTCCAAAAAAAAATACGAAGAACTTAAAATCCCAAGAGGCGTTTCAACCATATTAAACAATCAGGGAGTATCCTATTTTGATTTAAAAGACTACACCAAAGCTGAAGAAGTACTACTAGAAGCAATTGATATTGCTAAAACTGGCAATTACAAAGATGTACTTGCTGAGAGTCACTTATATTTAGGAAAAGTATACACAGCTTTGCATAAAACAGACATTGGACTACATAATATTAATAAGTCATTAGATATCGCTCAAGAGATAAACTCTCTTGAGCGATATCTAATGTCTATTAGAAAAGGTTGAACACGCAAAAAAAGCAAATAATTCTTCTGACGTAATACACTATTTAAATTTAGCCCTAAAAAAGTCACATAAAGCTGACACCCCTCTTTTAACAAAGGATGTGCATAAAGAACTCTACACCTATTATAAGAATATTGACCATCAAAAAGCTTTAACTTACCATGAAAAATACACATCTCTTAACGATAGTATTTATTCAATTAAGAAAATAAATCAAACGGAAGCCTTAAAAACAGAATTTACCTATTTAAAACTTCAATCAGATATCAAAAACAAAGATATAGCGCTTACCCTTGCTAATGAAAAAGAAAAAGCTTCTAAAATTCAGTTCTTTTTAATAATCAGCTTAGGAGTAGTACTTATTATATCATTAATAATTATAATATTTCGACAAAAAAAACTCAGTAAAACACGCAAAAAAATGTGGGCCACTAAAAAAGATCTAATGGCTTTAAAACAAGAGAGTACAGAAAAAGAGATGGAATTTAAAAATCAGCAAATAACTGAATTTGCTATCCATATTTCTGAAAAAAATGATCTTCTTGAACATATCAAACAGAAAATAAAAAAACTACCTGTTCTAAACAGAACTATTGCATCTCAAATTAATGATGTAATTGTATTTATCAATGATGACATTAGTCAGAATAAAGAAAAAGTTCAATTATACTCTGAAATTGATGAAACAACAAATTCATTCAATCACAACCTAACCAGCTTATATCCTGAGTTAACCGAAAAAGAAAGGAGGATAGCCACTTTAGTAAGGCTAAATCATACGTCAAAGCAAATTTCTCTTCAACTAAATATCACCCCTGCTAGTGTAGACAACTACCGGTCAATACTAAGAAAGAAAATGAATGTAACTAAAGGGGCATCAATAGTTAAGTTTATTAAAAACATTTAATTACTAACCAGTTATTTGACCAATACAACAAGTCTATAAAGCTATTAGAATGGAAATATTAAAAACTCACAGAAAACTCATTACATTATATAATCAACTCAATTTTATCTAATATTACTTTCTATTAACATAGAATAACAAATACCCTAACCCCACATGTTTCCTAAATTAACCCTTTACCTAATCGTTTTTCTTTTTCATAATTTGATTATTGCGCAAACCAATGATTTTGATGAGCACTTAATAAATAAAAAAATTGACAGTATAAGTTCTATATTAAAGGACAAAAAGCTAACTCCTAAAGAACGAATTGAAAAGATGGGGTTTTTAGCAGACGCTTATATTCAACAAAATGACCTTGACAGCTCTTTAAAAACAATTTTAAATATTAAAAATCTTGCTTTTGAAATAAAGGATACTTTTTCATTAGCCAGAGCTCATAAGGGGCTTGCACTTGTCTCTCATATCAATGGAAAATCAAAAAGAAGCATTAATGACGTAAAAAAGGCCATCAATCTTTTTAAGTCCATTGAAGGTAATCCCAAAAGTCATGATCATTTGTATTCCTCATATCAATTATTAGCTGATATATACGTTAGCTATAACAATTATGGTGAGGCCAACAAAGCCCTTTTAAAGGCCTACGATCATATTTCTACCGAAAATGATAGCGTAGCTAGATATTCAAGAATTGACCTTCTTAACATACAAGGTTATATCAATAGTGAAATTGAAAATAACTCAGAAGCTTTAAAAAACTTAAAAGAAGCCTTGATTTTAGAAACCGAAATGAATGATGAATATGGTAAAGCCAACACTTATAATGCCATTGCAATTATACATAGTAAACAGAAAAACGAAACAAAAGCGCTTACCTACTACCAGTTAGCCTTAGATTTATATGAAAAAATGGGAGATACAAGCTCGAAGGCTATGTCCTACAATAATATAGGTATTTCTTACTATGAACTAAAAAATTACGCAAAAGCTGAAGAACTATTGCTAAAATCAATTGAAATCTCCAAAAAACTAAACATAAAGAGCTTACAATCGGATAGTTACTTATATTTAGGTAAGAGTAATATTGCCAAAGATAATATTGACCTTGGTTTGCAAAATATTTTTAAATCACTATAACTTACTATAGATGTAAACTCTCCTTCGCTTATTATTGACAACTTATTGGTAAAGGCTGAAGTAGCAAATAAATACAAAAACACTACACAAGCAATTGAATATTTAAACGAATCCTTGTTGTATACTGACAAATCAGAAACTATTGATTTAAAAAAGAGGGTATATAAAGCGCTTGCAAAAACTTATGCAAAGGTAAATAGTGATAAATCTAACTTTTACAATAAAATATTCATTCAAATTAAAGATAGCATCTCGCGAATACAACAAATTAATAAAACAGAAGTTTTAAAAGCTGAATTCGACAACCTAAAAATAAAAGCTGATTTAAAAAGTAAGGAAATTGATTTATTGTTGGCAAAAGAACGTGAAGAGGCATCACAAACCAAGTTTACATTACTGTTTGCATTGACGTCGATATGCATATTAGCTTTTATTACTATTACATTAAGACAATTTAAATTAAGTAAAACTCAAAAAGAAATGTGGGCTACTAAAAATGATTTAATGGCTCTTAAACAAGAAACTAGCAATAAAGAAATTGATTTTAAAAACAAGCAGATAACCGATTTTGCCATTCACATTTCAGAAAAAAACGACCTACTTGAGCACATCAAACAGAAAATAAAAAAACTACCTATTGTAAACAAGACCATTGCCTCACAAATTAATGATGTAATCGTTTTTATTAATGATGATATTGGCCAAAATAAAGAAAAAGTTCAATTATATTCTGAGATTGATGAAACTACTAATTCTTTTAACCATAAACTGACTAATTTGTACCCCAATTTAACAGAAAAAGAAAGAAGAATAGCAACTCTTGTAAGATTAAGTCATACTTCAAAACAAATTTCCTTACAACTGAACATTACTCCTGCAAGTGTTGATAATTACAGATCAATACTTAGAAAGAAAATGAATGTACCAAAAGGAGCATCTATTGTCAAGTTTATTAAAAACATTTAGTAGTTATTTTATATGACATTCCTTTATAACAAACAAAAAGGCCAGCTCAAATGAGCTGGCCTTTTATTGATTACACTTATTATTAAATTTTAGTCCTTCTTAAATGTTTCATCTAAGTTAACTATAATAAACTCAGAACGTCTGTTTGCTTGGTGCTCTTCTTTAGAACACTTCACACCGTTAGCACATTTATTTAATAATTCAGACTCTCCTTTTCC
>Ga0105354_1001489_pt1 | contig 14374 bp, 10 predicted proteins | sample GOMGulsemesocosm_FD_83658 | JGI IMG/M metagenome (GOLD analysis project Ga0105354, IMG submission 83658) | Methane-oxidizing microbial communities from mesocosms in the Gulf of Mexico - GOM9B Gulf of Mexico | ecosystem: Environmental > Aquatic > Marine > Cold seeps | place: USA: Gulf of America...
AAAAGACTACAACCTTGACGTAAGAATAACTAATAATTACGCCTACATAAAAGGGAGCATGCATAAATACTATAATGCATCCACTGAAAATTCATGTCATAACTATAATGACTACACCTTTAATGACTGGATTTTAACTCGAGATTTCCTATGTCAAGAATATAGCATTGACCTTAAAGAAACAAAGGTTACTAACTTGGAGTTTGGGATTAACATTCTAACAAAAGAGGATCCTCAGAAAATTATTGACAATCATGTTTTAATGTATGATTACAAAGCTCCTTCGAAAAACCTTAAGTATCAAGGAAGAGGAGACTACAAGGAGTTTCAAATGTCTGACTATTCTCTTAAAGTCTACAACAAGAGTAAACAGTACGGGTTAGATTATAATGTACTTAGAATTGAGTTAAAAATAACTAATGCTAGGTATCTAAAAAAAATAGGTATTACCACATTAGAAGACTTGAATAAAAACGCCTTTTACGAGCTGTTTTATAAGTTTTTAGACAACTACTGTAAACTTATGATAATTGATGACTATAACGGCTTAGATATCCTTAAAACAGATATAGAGAAGCTTAATAAATATACAAACCCTAACTACTGGACTAACTTAAAAAACAAAGTTTCTCCTAGTACAGTTGCTAATAGAAAGAAAGAATTTATTGATATAGCAGAAAAGTACAATTTATTTAAACTAAGAGATGAAATAGTTAATCAGCTAGGATATAAGTTTATTGAATTAATGGGAGACAATGTAGATAGAGATGTAGCTTAACTTTTAATTTGTAGAGATGTATACTATAATACTATATGCAATCACCCTTCAGAGCAGAACATTATTTTGAAGGGTAATTCTTTACAAGAATTAAAGGTTACTTAATTCAGTAGTTAGCCTTATCAACTTTCTTTTTACACATTTCCAGCCCACCATTTATTATAGTTTTTCATCATAAACCACTTCCATTATTTTTAAAATGATTTTAGAGGACTTAAATGATTGTTAGCCATAGGAATGAACTCTATTATTGAAGAATTAATAAAAAGAGGCTTTAATAACAAAGTAGTTAATCTTTAAAATTGTGGAAATGTAAGCTATAATACTAAATACAAAACAATAGTTTTTATTGTAAACAAAAGAGAGCCATCTAAAAAAAAAGTAGGATATTTATCTTGTAAAACAAATAATTTAATGAAGCAACCTAATTTATTAAGAGATTTTTATCACAGTAAGTATCCTATTGATTTTTTATCAGACGTAAAACTAAAAAATTACTCAAAGACATATAAAGCTTTAACGAAACTAGAAAAACATCCTTTTGTCAAAAACCTCTTATATAATCATAGCTCAACACCTAATGATTATTCTGGACTAAAAACCTTTAACAGACTGCCTGACACAGGTAATCTCGAAGGTGAAATAGCATGGTTTACAAAAAGCATAACCAAATACAAAGACGAACTTAATAAGTTTATTGCACTAGAAAAAACTTACCAAAGAAACATCTTGACAGGAAAATTTCATGAGGCAAAAGATGAGATCAAAAGAATAAATGATGACATATGTCATTCCTATTGGAGTATCGAAAATTCATTTTCAATTGAACAAAAATTAAATGGTACAGAAGGAAATTGGGCTTTTTTAAAGGACATAAATAGCAAGACCCCGGAACCTTATACATTATTTTTTAATAAATATTTTAGTGTTAAATCTGAAAAAGATACGACTGTACTTCAATACAAAAGAGAATTGGAATCTTTGTTCTACGAAGACATAAGTAAAAGCGACATAGAGTATATAGTTTTTAAATTAGGGTATTTCAGTTCAGATGATTTTACAGAGTTCTCACATATATTAAATTTTGACAGTAATTCATCTATTATTGACAAGTACCTAATGATTATTGATATATTATTTGAATTATCAAATAATAACCAATACATCAGCCTAACTAAGGAAGTATTGAAAACCTTAAAAAACGAAGGGATACTCGATAGTAGAATTGATAGGTTATTAGAATACAACTCTATTTCTTCAGGGGGGTTTATAGAATTAAACGAAGAAATACTCATCCTTTTCGACAAGTACTCTTTAGGAGACTACTCTAATTGCATTGAATATTGCAATGAACTACTAGTAAAGTTCCCTTCGTGTATTGAATTATATGAAATTTACATTAAGAGTTTAATCGAATTAAATCAAGAATTTAAAAAAACTGAAATTTCAGAACCTATAGACTCTATACTCAACGATTTATATAATTTATATACAAAAAACGATGCTTTTTATGATTCTAAAGAGAATTTATTAAAGCAGTATTTAAGCTTTCCAAAGTTGACTTTTTTCAAACAACTTTTATCTTTAACGATTGGATTAACAAATAATGGGCAAGGCTCAAGAAAGGTTATAAGAACCATTTACTTTGCTAATTCCAGATTCTCTAATCCGCAATTAGTGCTGATTAATAGTTTATCTAAAAAAATATTTTTCAATAAGGAACTCTTAAAGAAACATCTTTCATTAAGAATTAATCATTCTATCATTAACAATGAGTTTGACACATTAGAAGACGAAGGCATCCCTAAGAATAAACTGAAAATCTATAAAGCCCGATCAGGATTTCATAACAATAACAAGCTGGATATATCATTGCTAGAGGAACTATATAATCAACCAGACCTTAACATTAATTCTAAAGAAGAAATAATCCTCCTCCTTTTTGAAGCTTACTACAAGAATGACGATATCGACAAGTTAATTCCTCTTTTAGTCGATTCTTACTTCATTAATAAGTTTTTATTAGAAAGAATAAATAAATCTTCACTTCTAGATATTATTATCGATAAAAATTACAACTTAGGTAATACAACAATCGATTTACCCATCTTCTTTTTTATAGAAGATGTTAACTCTTATTTTTTATACGCCACATTAGAAACCTTTTTAACATCTATAAAAGTTAATAAACCATCAGAAATAAATACAGAAACAAATAACCCTAAACTAATCTTCCTTTTAGAAAATATTTGTAATACCGATGTTTTAAACAACTTTTATTTAATTTACGATGATGATGATGACGTAATCGAAGAGAGAATAAAAGTACTTAGAATGTTAATTGATTTAAACAAAGTCAAAAGCGACAACTATTTAGAAGAGATAGCTTCATTAACACAAAAACAAAAAATTGATAAAATAATTCAAACAGTTAATGACGGTATTATTAGTTTAAACTTCAATAGAATCAAGGAGGATAAAGACTATAGTCTAGAAAGCAACTTTAATCGTTTTTTAAGATTAAAAAGCTTTTCGGATGAATTTGAATTAAACTTATCAGACACCTCTAATTTTTTCAACAAATCTGCCACTGATTCTGTTGAAGAAAACCCAAAACAACAAGACGCTTCGTTTATATCTTTTAAGGCTATTTTTAATGAAGTTTTAGAGAACTTCTTATTCAGTAAAGAACATGGCTTAGATGGAGATCTTAGCACTCGTATTAGACACGGTGTCTTAGAGAATCAAATTCGACCAATCCTTGGTAAAAATCATTTAATTGCAATAAAAGAAACAGAAGAAACCTATAAAAACATTAACTATTGGCAAGTTAAATGTAATGAAAGCGGTCTTACTGAAAATACTACAAAAAAATTACAAGATTGCTTTAAGTTATTTTCGAAATCAATAGACACAGCAATTATCACAATACTTAAAGAATACTTACAGATACAATCAAATAGGCATAAAAGTAAAGAGTATGGCTTGTTTAATTACACGTATACAGATGACTACTTATGGGAGATATATAAAGATGTAACAGACGAACCAATCAGTTATGATGATTTCCTGACAATCGTTTTTGACCAACTAAAACAGAGAACCGAATATCTTTTAAAAGATATCTCATCATTTTTAACAAATACAGTTAATCAGGACTTTCAACTCCATCTAGACAAGTTACTCAATGATACTAAAAAAGTTTTACCTAAACATGAGGAAACCCGTTCAGAAATAGAACTAAACATAAACAGAACAAAAACCGAACTAGAGAGAGAATTGTACGACATCTCAAATTGGTTTAAAATAACAAATAAATTGGCTGATTCTGTCTTAGACATTGAAACGATTGTTAAAACTGCAATTGAATCCATAAATCTAAACAATTCAGATAAAATTTTTCCGAAATTAAGCTTTGAAGGAGGTATTTTTTACGAAAGAGGTTTTTATTATATTGATATCTTTAAGATTTTAATAGAAAATGCGGTTAAACATTCTGATCTAAAAAAATCAGATTTAGGCATAAACATAGATATTATTGCTGGAATGCTCAGAAACAAGGAAGGAGTAAATCTCCCTTACTCTAAACTAATTGTTAAATTCTCGAATAAACTAGGGGCTAATGTAGACAAAGAAGCTTTAGATCAAAAACTGAAAAAAGTTACTGAAAACTGGTCAAATATTTCTGATTTAAACAAAGTTAATAATGAAGGAGGAAGTGGTCTACAAAAAATTAAGAGAATGCTAAAGTTTGACATAGCAGTTTATAACAGTGATATTAAATATCAAATTTTGGATTCAGAGTTAAAGATAGAATTAGGAGTTGTAAATTATTCACAAAATTTTTTAGATAAGATATGAGAATACTATTCATAGAAGATAACAAAACAAAAGCAGAGAGTGTAAAAGCTCATCTTGAAGCATTTAAGCATGTTGATTCATTAACCCTAAAAGAGTCCTTTACATCTGGGTTAAGGGAGCTTTTCACTAATGAGTACGACGCATTACTTCTAGACATGAGTTTACCTACTCGAGAAGGAAAACTTAGTAAAGCAGTCAATAATTTTGAGCAACTTGGAGGCTATAAAATAATGAGTGAAATGAAAAGGAAGAACAAAATAATACCAACCATCCTCATCACTATGTTTTCAGAGTTTGGGGTAGGAAAAACCTTTATGAATTTAGAAGAGTTAGATAGTATGCTTCAAAACAATTTTAAGGACTCATATAAAGCTTATATTTATTATTCATCCCAAGATGATAATTGGAAAAACAAACTAACCCTTCAATTAGAATCACTAGTATGAGAATATTAATTATTGACGACAGTATTGATAAAATCATAAATTTATCCAAGCTAATATATGAAATAGTGCCCGAGGCTAAAATTGAGACCTCTGAAAACATTGTTAATGCACTTAGCCTACTTGAATCTAATGAGAATTACAATCTAGCAGTAATTGATCTATTACTACCCCTAAGAATCAATGAAGAACCAAAAAAAGATGGAGGAGAATTTCTACTTAGAGAGATTTATGGGAAACCTGAAAAATATAATACACCAAACTATCTAATTGGCTTCACACAGCATGATGATGATTCCTTAAATTTTTCAAATATTTGGAAAACACTAAAATATAGTCCTGAATCACAAGAATGGAAAAATTGTATACGTACTTTACTTAATCACATATCGAAGACTCATTTTACAAATACAAAAGAAGAGACATTATTACCAACAATATATGTTGAAGGACTAACTGATAAGTTATATTTAGAAAGTGCTATTAATCTTTTCTTTCAAGATTATAAAGACAAAATTAACATAGTTTCACAAAAAAACGCAGGAGCAAATTGGGTTGCAAATCAGGTGCCCATCTGGGCAATGAAAATGCAAAAAGATAAACAAACAGGAGCGTATAAAAAAGCAATTGGCTTATTGGATTCTGATTCTGCCGGAAATAAAGCTAAAGAGAATATCCAAAACAGAAATCTATCCGACAATGAAAATAAATGCTTCAAACTCGTTCAATTAAACCCATCTTATAATGAAGAAATAAAGAAGTATTATCAATTAGGATGCAAAGTAGAAATTGAAATTGAAACACTATTCCCTATTGAAACTTTTATTCACGCCGAAAATCAAAAATGGCTAGAACATAGAGCCGAAACGTTTATTTCCCCTCCAAAAGATTGGAAACAATATGAAGAAACATCTCTTCAATACATAAAAAGAAAAGGAGTTGATCCAACTAAGCTACTATATTTAAAAAAAATAAAAATGGCTAAAAAACAAGATTTTAGTAATTACATAGAAGGACTACCAAAAAAAGAAACGTATTCTAACTTCAAAATATTAATAAAAAACTTACTAGAATCTTTAGACTTTTTTAAGAATTAAATAGGGAATTTAAAATATTTGTTTTAACTATGATGATTCATTACAAACCCCTTAACTGAGGTAACAACCTGCTAATACAAGCGAAGGTGCTTTAACAATGAGCCTTTACTAGGGAAAAATAGTATTGTTTTCACTTTTACACAAGCCTTAAAGTTAACGTAGTATTTTTTAGTATAATTAACAACATCATTAATTTTAAAATAATATTATGGATACAGTTTTAATAAAACTTAAAGCAAAAAAAGAAAATTCTTCTAGAGAAAACTCTAAACTTATAAAAGAGACCTTTATTGAAGCATGTAAACGTCTAGATGCATCTTTGTTTGAACCTTTAATTAAAGAGGATCAATATTTTGAACAATTGGACAAGTATAGGTTTTTACAATCTATGAAATCGCAATTTGATTATTTAAGAGGCGAAGGCATAAAAGAGGTCAAAATGGTAATCGGTCTCTGTGAAATGTGTTATTCAGGAGATAGAGTTTATGAGTTTTACGCCAACCCAAATATTGGAAAACCAGCTTTTGCATATAACATTAAAGAACAAAATGGAGTTGTTAAGGATATTTTCAGATGTAACTCAAGTAGTGGGTACAGTAGAGCTGAACGAGAAGATAGAGACCCAAACATTACTCACTCAACACAAGATAATTTCCTTAATAGGTTAATTAACAAATTGAAATAATTAATATTAATTACAATATTTTTTTATTGCATTATTTACCTGTTCAAATCCTAGCTCTCCTGCTTTAATGAGATCTAAACAACCTTCATTGTTAACATAATAAAACTTAGAAAACCTCCTTAAATGTAAGTAATAACGTACTCACAACTAAATTCGCATACTTTAGTGTAATTTTGTATAGCCTCCCTTATACCTGATTAATTAATTAATTATTAGCTATATTAAAACAACTGTTAAAAAGAATGTAAGAAAAAGAAAAATTACAATGGTAGAAACCCAATATTGATAATTTCTTTTTTCCTTTTTTATACTACTGTTTATAATGAAAGTTATACTTAGTAATAGAAATATAATAGCTAATATCGCAAAAAAAACAGATTTAAACCATAAAAAATCATCACTAATACGATCACCATAATACTCTTTGGAAATCGACGATACACTCATATATAAGGCAATAATACTAGTAACTATAAATAAAATTGTAAAACGGAAAGCCAATTTTTTAAAATTAATGTTTTTCATTTTTATTATCTTTTTTAGCTATTATATTTTTTTAATATTCAATTTTAATTTTTTAATAACATTTGGTTTTAACTCATACTTAATATAAACGTAAGTATAACAAGGTCTTTGTCCTTTATTATAATTGTAAAAATTTGTTACCAAAGCCTCTTCTTCTTTACCTTCTGGCTGAGATACCATAGTATATCCATCTTTTTTATATACCGCATCTACACTAGGTAGCCCTTCAAAAAGTTTAATCTTCAGGTACTCTGTTTCCCATGCAGTCACTCTACCTTTTCTTTTTTTATTACCAATAAAATTTTTTACATCTCTCCCCTCAACAACGTAAAAATTATTGTTTTCCGATTCATACCCATCTAATGAAGGTTTTCCATATTTTGAGTTTAACATTTTCTTTATTTCATCTAAGAACAAAGACGACACATTTTGATTAAACAAGTCAATCCCTGATTTTTTTAACACCGAAAACACATCGGGATTTATAGTATATGGAAACCCTGTATGACCAACAATTGCACTGAGACCAATAACATTATCAGTTCCTGAAGCAGTTGTCGGGTAAAGAATAGTGTAATGTTTCGTATCATTTGCCCTATAATCACTTAAATTAAAAATATCAGAAACATACATTCGAATTTGATTGTACTCAAGCTGATCTATATTTTCTATTGAAGATTTACTATAAAACAACTTAGTTTGAATACCCAAACTGTTTAGTTGATTTTCATAAACTTTATAAGTTGTTCCTAGTTGCACTCCCTCAATTACTTCAAGTTTTTTTTTATCAATATTATCACACCCAAAAATCATTAAGGAGGTAATTAACAATATTATTATTTTCAATTTCATATTCAAGTTGTTGAATTTAAGTTTTGGTTAAAAAAGAAATTCCGTTAAGAGTTATCAGTTAAATTATATTAATAAAAATTATTAAATACCATTCATTAGTGAGTTGTAATACTTAATAATGATTACAAAATATTTAGTTCTTTTAATAGTTGTATCAAATATAGTTAAAAACACAAAAGACACATACATGTGTCTGATTTATTTTCTAGATAAGATGATTTTAGCATGTGCTTCAAAAGTCAGAAATAAAAGCTTTAAAAGAAATAGGGATGCAAATTAAAAAGTATCGTCTTAAAAATGATATGTCTCAACACGACCTTAGCATTGAAGCAGAACTACCTAAAAATCAAATAGGAAGAATTGAAAGAGCAGAAATAAATACTACTGTCCTTACTTTACTTAAAATATGTGATGCTTTAAAAATTGATATAATTCAAATATTTAAAAAAGAAAAATAACCTTACGTATACTCTTGACTAAGGACATTCAATTCCCCACGTACCTAAACATTTATTTTTAGAAGCCCCCCTTTGTTTTAACAAAATTTTATAATTTACAAATGCTTATATTACAGTTACTAGAGGATTAGTTTTAGTTTATACCTTTCCTTTAAGTTCCAAAGAATGAATTCAAATATTAAAAAGAGTCGTCCAAGCTTTATATACTGCCATTAACAGACTAACCCTTAAACAACATAGAGTTCTCTATTCTAAAATTATCTAGTTTAACTGCGTGTTATTTCGGAGTTATTTTAATATACTATTTTAATAAACCCGTTTTTATTACAAACTCATAGACCATATCTCTGTTTTATTAATTAAATCGTACATAACATACTCATAACCATTATTATAAAAAATGTATTGATCGTCATAAATGTAAACAGCTGAAAACTGATCCTTTGTGAATTCACCTATTAAATTCAATTTTTCCTTATCACTATATAATTTGAAATTACAACTCGTTTGAAATGTATTAATAGAATTATTATACTTTTTCATTTGAATTGCCCACTCTTTGGTTCGTTGAGTTGATTTTTCAAGCCATTCAGCCCTCTCTTTCTTCTTCATTTTTTTTGGAGGATTTAGGCTAGGTATAATTGGGCGTTTCATTGGTTCAGTACAGCTAACATTTCCAAAATATTCACTTGTACAATCTTGCAGTAATATATATACTTCCGGTTGCTTTTTTGTAGAATATTCTTCAAATGAGATTGGAGAATTAGTTTTTAAATTGAATTTATATGTAAAAAGCCTAGGAGGTATTGAAATATCATTAACATAAGCCAAAATTATGCAAGATGCTAATTCTGTATCTTCGTAAAAAACATTAGCACACTGGATAGTTTTAAATTCATTCATATTGATTAAAACTTGCTTAACCGGAATATAAGTAAATGTAATTTTATCATAATTTAAAACCTCTCTCCTCTCTATAGCGATGACATGTTCATTTTGGTTGTATTTCAATAAATGGAGACCATTTAAGTGATAACTTGGAATTGCTCCAGCATCATACTTTGATTTGTCCAATTCTAAAACATCTGTAACTCTTTTATCTCTAATATTTATTTCTTGTATTATATTTGTCTTTAAATAATTTGGGTTTGATTTGTCCGTCGAATTTATAAAAAAACCAATTCCATTATCACTCAATCCAATTGGAATTATAAACATATTAGGATCTACATGTTCGTTTGACTCTTTTACTAAAAAATCTGTAAATTGAAATTCTGTTTCAATTGTGCCATCATTTCCGTTTATGGCATACCCAAAATGTTTTGTTAATACATATACAGTCTTTTTTGACTTAGATTCTGTAACCCTAAAACAGCTTTCCTTAAGCTTAACTGAGAATAAGACATTACCAGTTTTTACATCAATTCTTGATAAGACATCGGAATTAAGTGCATAATGTAAAAAACTAGAAGACTTTTCAGCTTGCGACCAATTTACCAGTGGTACTATCAAAAATAAAAGAAAAAATAAAAGTTTTTGATTTTTCATAATTTTAATTTTTATACAAGTTGTTTTGATTTTTGGCTTTTTCATATTCACCCAATTCAAGATAAATATCTCTTCTCAACAGATTAATTCTCTTCATATTTGGGAATTCATTTTCCAAAAGGATTAATGAGCTTAAAGAACTATTTAACTTTCCTTCTTTAAATTTCATAAATGCCAAAAGGAATTTATAATCCCCAATATCGAACAATGTTTTTTTTGATGCAAAGCCCCTATTCCTATTTTTAATTTCTCTAGCAATTGTCTTAGCTTTTAAAAATTGATTTGAATGTATCAGGACATTTAACTTTATTTGATACAGCCATGATTCAATACCAAGTCCAAAAAAATCATAACCTAAGTTTTCTTGAAGAATTATCGCCTTATCTATTTTCATTAATGACACACCAAATTCACCCTCTTTAGCCAAAAGAAGAGCTTCTAAAGCTCTTTCAAACACCAAACACTTATTTAGAATTATTTCTATATCAGTATCAGACATGGTTTTTAACTTTTTTTCTTTATATTTTTTAAGAAAATTATTTAAGTTTTGATTATACCATCTTAAGAATTTTAACTCTTCTTTAGCTTGGGAAATTTGCCCCGAAGTTATATATGAAATACACCCTAAAGAAATCAAATAAGCAACATCAACTCTTTCCAACCCATTATGATAATTATTTAAAACTTCAATCTCTTTGTATTTTAAATAAAAAACCTTGCCATTTTCTTTGGTTTTTATGTAATCTTTTACGGATTCATAATATTTAATAGTACTATAAATATTTTTATCTTTAAAACTTTCGTGGATCAATTTAAATGCCCCTGAAGGATTAACATTGTAATCTATTCCATATAGTATTTTAACTGCGTCCTCGTCTCTCCCCATAGCTTTATAACATTTAGATTTCGCAATAGCTATTCGGTTAAAAGTTACATTTAATTTACCCTCTAAATTAATGAAAGGCAAATTGTTAAGTTCTGATATTTTTGAATTCCTTAGAATAGCACGTACTATGGATGCAGTCCCCTTAGATTGCTCCTTACTATTTATCTCCTTCATTTTTGATTTTATCTCACCTAAAGTCATTGGTGTATTTGTAGCGTAGTATTCACTAACCAAAAACCTTCTAGATGCCGAACCCACTTGATATCTTTTTATTCGATTTTCTAAATTATTTAATCTCGTCAATGTCTGTTTATCGAAATTATAAAATGTAGGGACTATTCTAATTTCGTTATATACAGTTGAAAGTACATTCGATAAATTATCGATAAATATTTTTCCTTCATTAAGTTCTTTTTGTTCTGGAGTTATTTTTTTAGAAAAAGTTTTGTACAAGAAAGTTGCAACGGCAATAACTTGACCTGCGCTTTCAGCAAAATTATAAAAATCTATGTCTGACTGTTGCAAGAAACCAAATTGAGACACCAAAGCTTTAGTTGAACTTATTTTGCTTTTGTTTGCTTTTATCTCATTAACCATGTCTTTAAAGTTTTGATTTTCAGAACCTCCCGAAATTTCATCTAATACTGACAAAAAGCTATCATTCATAAGAACTCCAGATTTTTCGTTGGTATTATTATTGTGTTTATTGGAATTAACAACTCCCTTATTTATAAAGTTTGAATTTCCATTATCAGGATTACCTACTTTTACATTACACATACTTACCCTTGGTGGAATTTCTCCACAATTCGGGTACATATTTTGAATGACTGACTGAATTTTGTTCAAAGAAGCCACAGTTAAATCAGCTTGCTCCTGTGTCGGCATTCCCCTATCACATTCGCATTTATAAGCAAACCATGTTGCTAATTGAGTCCAACCTTGAATACAATTAGACCTGATTTTTTGATCTGTCGTCCAGTTATTGTTAGCATTTTCAATTTTTGATTTATACTCATAAGCTTTTGGAGGTGGACAGTCTTGGGCATTTAAATGATGTGGACAGATTAAAGTGGCTAAAAATAGAAATGTTACACAGGTAAATGCTCTCATGATTAAATCTTTTTTTTGATTAAATTAATAAGTTTAACTTGCTAAACGACCTCAATTACTCTCAAGATAAATATTTGGAAACCCTTCAATTTCAATCAAATTGCCAATTCCCATAATGTATTCTACCTATTAATTCTGACTTATAAATAAGACTAACTCTTGTAACTATTAGTTGATATTTTTTTTCTTTATCACAATAACTTAATCCTTCTTTTGTTAATTGTTCAATCAATACCTTAACACTTCTGACAGGAGACACACTATTTATTGCTAATATTTCAAAATAATTCATTGCACAAGTCTGCTTAAGAACTTCATTTAAATATTTTAATGCTTTATTTTTATCTTCAACTGTTATTGACCCTAAACGATTTATGAAATCAGGATCTATTTTGTCAAAAAATAGTTTAAGAATTTCTCTAGTATCTTGATCAGATATTTGATGTCGAAAATTAAGTTTTAATTCTTCCTTATTTACATAATCGACATATTTATCATAATCAACTTCATTTCCATTAGTGTAGTAATTAGTCTGAATTTCTTTACCATTTCCATCATACCATATATATGCTCCGTGCATTTTCCATACCCCTTTCCCTTCTGAATTATAATATGTAAAATTCGTTACTGATTGTTTTCTTTGCTTACTATCAAAATTGGCAGCTTCCATATCACTTAAATATTGAGTTCTAACAGCAAACTTCCCTTTATAATCATAAATATATTGTATAGACTCATCAGGATGATAATACTTCCAGATACCAGTTTCAATATCATTGCTAAATTGTCCAGAAATATAAATGTTACCCTTAGGGTTCCATCTAACATAATCCCCATCTCTCAATCCATTTACATAATTTAAGTTTTCTTTTAAATACCGCTTTTTTTTATAGATAAAAAACACTTCTGATTGCCCATGTTTTTTTCCATATTCATAATTGGAAATTTCCCTTAAATATTCATTATTCTCTCCTTCATATTGAAATATATCATAAACATAATTAGTTCCGTGTCTTACCATTTTTCCATTATGTTCTATCTTGATTGATTTCTCTCCTTTATCATACGTCATTTCAATTTTTTTTCCATCATGTGATTTCCCTAACTTCTTCTCACCTTGTTTAACACCATCAAAGTCACTTAATTTAATCAACAAAGCATTCTCATAAGTCAATTCTGAACTCTTTTTTTGAGCATTTAAATAACCAAAAGAAAGAAAAACAAAAAATACAATTATCACTTTATTTACTTGAATTATCTTAATATTCATAATAAAACTCTTAAAAATAATTGAGCAAAAATATGTTTCTAATTCAACAAATATTTAAGTTGAAAATTCAAACTATACTGATTAAGTTTATGGGAGGGATTTAGAATAGCATTGATAAAAGCTAATCAAATTAATTTTAACTAAATTTACATCTTTATTTTTAATATTCCCAATATTCGTTTTGGATATTTTCCATTACTCTGAAATAAATTTTATGGATTACTAGGCATGAAAAACAAAAATTTGTTTTGATAATTTGAGTATTTGAAGTAGGTATATAATTCCAAAATTTAATTTATACTATATCCTAATTTATGTATATTAACTACAATGTTAATGTAATTGGAAATATTGTAAAAACATTCATGAGAAAAAGGTGTACATTGAGAAATTAAAATTTATCGTGTATATAGGTATCATGAACCACATTAAATTAGCCCCACCCAAACATATCTCGTTTCGGAAGACGCCCCCCATCAAGAACAACCAAATAGAATTACCCTTCCAGAGGTATTTAATTTCCTGCTGAACACGTGAGTTGATTTATGAATAAAACTTACCTTAGACACAATATCAGCAATCAAAACAGGCCATGATATATCATTATTTGTAATTTCAACCTATATATATAGACGAAAGAAGAATTTACAATCAAGAATATCGTAAAAGACACCCTATATAGCACCCTATAAAAACAAAAAACTCATAACCACTTAGTAAAAAGCTTGTTATGAGTTTTAATGGTGGTGCCTCCAGGAATCGAACCAGGGACACATGGATTTTCAGTCCATTGCTCTACCAACTGAGCTAAGGCACCGTTGCGTGATTGCGGGTGCAAATATAGGTTGTATTTTTAGA
>Ga0105354_1001491_pt1 | contig 14350 bp, 14 predicted proteins | sample GOMGulsemesocosm_FD_83658 | JGI IMG/M metagenome (GOLD analysis project Ga0105354, IMG submission 83658) | Methane-oxidizing microbial communities from mesocosms in the Gulf of Mexico - GOM9B Gulf of Mexico | ecosystem: Environmental > Aquatic > Marine > Cold seeps | place: USA: Gulf of America...
GCATTTTGGGAATGATATAAGCTTGCAGTGGAATCATTGAAATTGAAACCATCCCAAGAATAGGATCCTGCATAAACATGAAGGTTAAAATGGTCAGCATAGTGCCGCCTTGGAAAATTGGCTGGGCAACACTGTCTCCAATAAAGCCGGCTAAGGGTTCAGTTTCAGAGGTGACGGTGGCAATTATCTCACCTTGGGATATACGCTGAAACTGCACCGGCGGAAACTTTAAAACGCGATTAATCAGCTGGTAGCGTAACCTGCGTACCATACGCTCGCCGATAATGCCTTTGTAAGTATTAATGCGCATTTTAAAAGCGCCATTAATCAGCACGGTGACTAATAAGATAAAGCAGAGTGCGAGTAAATACTGAACAGGCTCAAAAGCCATCCCCCAAAGCTCGCGAACGCCTTCACCGGCAATGGCTTCATTAATGATGGTTTTAGGTAACTCCAAGGAGAAATACAAAATAGGGAAGATCATCAACGTCATCAAAAGTACTTTGACTTGGTCTCGCACGCTGTACTTATAGATGAAGTTTTTGAGGTTGGATTCCATTTGAGAATGTCCTGTTGAGCGATGTCGAACCAGCTAGCAGTAATTGGTAGATGATAGTATAAATATACCCTTTGTCGGTGTGAAAGCAATAAATAGCCACTCACCGTCAAATTTGCTCTGCACAATATTGGTAGGTATTTATGCTGGCCATAAATATGGGGGCCAGCAAAGATAAATCAAGGGGTGTCTTGTTGTGTTAAAGATATTTGAAAAGCTAGCAGAGTTCTGAAAAAGAGCGACTGCTAGCGCTATTATTTATTCCTGTTCTTCTGGGGCGCCGTGAATTTCACGATTTTGCTGAGCATAGGCGACACTAAAGGCTGGCTGTTGAAATTTCTTAAGGCCTAGATCTTCAATGCTTACATCGAGTGGGTTACGCTTGATCATCTCTTTCATTTGTGTGGTTGTCAGCATATTGACGGGAAGGTCTAATAGTTGTAGCGCAGCTTCTAATTTAAAGCTGGTCGAACTACCGGCAAATTTACCTTTTTGCATACGTTCAATAATAACCACAGCTTCAATTTTATAATCTTCAATTAACTTAGCGAAAGCAAACTGAAAATCGCGTGTCGCCTGTGTGGTCTGCGATTGAGACACACTAAAAGAGCGCTGGCGGCAGTCGGGCACATTAAAGGCTCCATTATCATGATCCAATAGGCAGATAATCGCTTCTGCCCCTTTTAATTCAACACCGCAAATTCGCATCTAATATAGCCTTACTTTCTTAAAGATGAAAAGGCAGAGCCTTGTTCATCAGGGTTTAATTCTCCACAGTGAACTGTGGCAATTGGTTTATGACGACTATTGTATCTGAATTTGAGTTATTGAGTATATTTTTCCACTAAGGATTCAACAAAACCGTCGGATAAAATTTCTTCCATAGCGCGATTGAATGCGGGGAGGTCATTAGCGAGTGCCGACTTCTTCGATAACGCGAAATACACGCCTTTACGGTTCTCATTAAAGCGCATGGATTTTTTAAATAAACCCGTATATTGACTGTGACTAAGCATGTAATCAGCGATGTTTTCATCCATAATGAATGCGCTGATTCTATCGCGTTTTAACATAGCAAAAAGCTGCATATCTGTGTCCACAGAGTGTTTATTAAGCTTTTTGTCGCTGTCAAATTGCGCTGCGTATTTGGTGGCTTCAATGACACCAATGGTCTCCAGTTGATACAAATCATTATAGGTATTGATTTGAATCTCTGATTTTTGCTTTATGTAGACCACTTTATCAGAGGTTTTTTTATACGCGGGGGTAATAAAATACATATGCTCTTTACGTGCCGTTCTCATCAGTAGGGAGTCTAGTAAATCGGATTTTCCCGCTTTATGTAGGTTGATACAACTAGACCAAGAGCAACTGTTGAGTATTAGATTAAATCCCAAGTTTTTAGCCAGAGCTTTTGCAATATCAATATTGATCCCTGAAAAGCGTTGGTTATTGTTGCTTTGGGTTTTATGCACGGATTTCTCATGACCTTCGATAATTACCCAAGGTGGCCAGTGCGCAGTGGACATGATTAAATCCTGAGCGAAACCGACATTTGCGGTAGATATTATGAGGGACAGCAAAGGTAATTTAATTGAGAGTAGTGTTCTCATGTGACACCTATTAATCGTAAAAGCACTGTAAATATAGACGCCAGCACTAAAAAATCAATTTAGGTGATTTAATTAATGCATTTTAAGGAGGGACTATGACGCAAATTAATATCCAGTATTTATCAACCGCGTTTGGCGAGCTAATCCTAGGAAGCTTTCAAGGCAAACTTTGCCTGTGTGATTGGCGTTTTCGAAAAATGCGAAAGCGAGTAGATTCACGTATACAATCACTGTTAGATGCCAATTATGTGTTGCAGACAGATGACCTTATAACGCAGACAGAAATTGAGCTAAATGAATACTTCAAAGGGGAGCGTCAAAATTTTGATGTGCCTATATTGCTCGTGGGCACGGATTTTCAACGGCGTGTTTGGCAACAATTGCAAAAAGTTGCGTATGGAGAGACAGCAAGCTACCTGCAGTTGGCCAAAGAGTTGGGCGATGTCAAAGCAATAAGAGCAGTCGCGACGGCCAATGGTGCCAATGCATTATCAATTATTGTACCCTGTCATAGAATTATAGGCAGCGATGGCAAGTTAGTCGGTTATGCGGGGGGGCTTGATAGCAAGAAGAAGTTGTTATCCCTAGAAGCTAACACCGCGGGCGTCAATGGAATGAGAGAGTCTCTAGACTTATTTTAATACCATTAGCGAATATGCAAGTAGGAGCTCTATAGCGCAGCATTATCCAGTGCCATCGTTAGGCTGAGATTTCTAGGAGAGGTAAATGAGTTCAAAGCTAGTACCAGAGTTGTACTGCAGTGATATAGTCATTAGTCGTCGCTTCTACTGCGATGTTTTAGGCTTTACTGTGTTGTATGAATGCCCTGAAGAGCGATTTTTATACTTACATTTTCAAGGCAGTGAGTTAATGCTGGAGGGTGAGGTAGCAGGCCAAAGGCGCTGGATAACCGGTGACATGCAACAACCATTTGGACGAGGTATCAACTTTCAGTGGGAAGTCACAAATATTGAAGCGCTGTTTCACAAAACTCAAGCGCGCAGCGCGTCATCCATTTATATGCCTTTAGAGAGTAAAACATATCGCTGTGCAGATCAGTTGATTACGCAGCAACAATTTATTGCGCAAGATCCCGATGGGTATTTGTTTCGATTTTGTCAGGATGTTGAGTCTTCTCTAGTGTTGTAACTGAAATTTAAGGGCATCAAGTTCCATGGATTAGATCGTAAAGTGGTCAACCCTATAGTTATCTGTCGGCTATTTAAATAATAAGATTATATCTCAGACTCATTAGTTAAAAACTAGGTCTATACTGAATGCATACGACTCAAGGATGGGGTGTAATATGAAATTTCAGTTAGCATTGGCTGTGGTTATTAGTTTATTGGGCAGCAGTGTTCAAGGGATGGAAAAAGGAGAATTTAGCTTAGATATCAGTGGCTTTTCTCGTCACTCAAAAAGCACTTACAATGAAGATGGAATCGCCCATAAATACAATGAGACAAATCCTGGTATTGGCTTCAGCTATGGATTAAGTGATAACCTGGATCTACGTGTTGGTGGCTTTGAGAACAGTTATCGCAGAAATAGCGTATATGTTGGCGTTAACTGGCATAAAGACTTTTATGCGGGTGGCTGGACAGTCGCACCTGGTATCAACTTACTGTTGATCAGTGGTTACAGTCGGCGTACCGATATTCCCGTTGCTATACTGCCTTCAGTGACCGTTGGACACAGGGCGGTGAAGTTTAGTTTTGGCCTGCAACCTTTTGGCAATGAATCAAAGGTCGCTACATTTCAACTGCAGTTTAATTTTAAATACTTTTAATCAGGCTTACTTGGCGCACAGCCAAAGCTATTCGCGCTTATTTATGTCTCTTTTGTGTCCGTGTCTTTTCCTGACTGCGCTTTATTGGCATCTAATCGAGCGAAGTAATCTTTGAGCGTATGGTTGGCTGGCATATCGATAAACTGGGTGGCTTCAGGAATGTTTTTATAGGCTTTACGCATATCCGCGCCTGAAAGAGGGCGTATGCCTTTATCAGTTAAGCGACCGCCGCAGACATTATCCATCACTATTTTTAAGTCGCCGACGATAATTTCAGAGGCGTTATACTGGCGCACGATAATAGCGCCTGTTCCCTTCATTCCCTCAAATAGAGCCATTTTAATGAGGCCTATATCGGTTTCTAAACCCACTTTTTCTTGCTCGTCTAAATAACGTAACAAGGTACCATCTGCTTTGACACCAAAGTGGTAGTGGTCGTCGGTACAGGTAATATTGATACGCTTATCGCCTTCTAAATACTCTGCTAAGTCAACTAGGTAGCTAAAAGCTTGATCAATGAATGACATAAATTATCTCTTAATATTGAGTGTTCTAAAGATAGCGTGATTGTGGCAAAAGTCTACACTTAAGTTCTAATCTAGAGTTTCAACGGGGTAAATATTGTTAAAAGAGTTTTTAGTTATACCCGCGGATGTATATTTATTTGATCTCCTGCTTATATTTTAGCGACCCAGCAGTCGGTTTTATGTCGTACCAAAGTATTCATGCTGACTGCTCAGAGACTCTCGAACTTGATCAACCTCACAAATTTTCTCAAATTCTATAAAAATATGACTCGTTAATAGAGTGTTTGGGCTGACAGATAAATCGAAAATTTCTTTATAGGCAGATTTTTCAGATTCAGTAATCACGCCTTTCGACTTCAAGCGTTTTTTGATAGACTTTTTGTATCCTATCAATGACGAAAGATAAATAAAGGGATATAAAAAAGGGAAGAATATAACCGCAGTTCGCTTCTTCTTTGTCGGCTCGATATGTTTGATTTTAAAACCGGCAAGGCGGGCCAAAGTCCTTAACTTCAAAAAACTGATAAGAAACAGGTGCCCGTGATAAATACCCTCAGAATCGTTATTATCTACCATCCAAATGTCATCAACTTCATTTGGCGCGAGTGCTCTGTTATATGTTTCACTCTCCGATAAAGCAAAGCTTACCCTTGATACTAAGTTAGAGTAATTGGGTGTAGTGATAACCAATGCCCCGTTTTGTTTCACAATCCTATTAAATTCTTTTAGGGCGCCTAGTTGATTCTCAAAATGTTCTATACCTTCTTGGGAAAAGATAGCATCTACGCTGCTATCTTTTAAAGGGATTCCATTATTGATATCAGCCCTCTGACACTCTAATCCCTCTATGTTGAAATACTCGGGAAATAAGTCCAAAGCAATCGGGTTAGCGCCCGCCTGCTTCAATAAATTAGTGGTATGTCCATTACCTGCTGGAAAATCTGCTACATCTAACCCTTTTAATCTATCAGAGTTTCGTGAAATATACCGTTTCATATAGTACTTGATACTTTTAGGGTTATTCTCATATTCCATTTTTTCTAAAAATCCTTTGATTATGCTATAAATTATTTTCTTAACACTGACATAAATACAGTCATGTTAAAATTGCAGCTGTTTATAATACCTAACAGCTATCTTTAAAGTAAACTCCTAATCAGCTGTATCCTTGCAGTTCCAAGCCACTAAAAGATCGATATTGATGATCTCCTATAAAGTTTAAGAAAACGCTAATACCCGGTAGACTGAAGTGTATGGGACGAAGTAACTTAATAGAGATGAATTAAATACAGCCTAACCATCAAGGGTTTCATTTGATCATAATAAGGCGTTATAGGAGTAGAAGCTTAAGCGCCTTAGCTGATCTTATAGTTCGCGCTGTGCTTTAATGCTTTGTGCCCATTTCACCAAACACAAGCCAATAATACCCGCACAGATAAAGCCAACGGCCAGTGGGATTGTTGTTTGGTTGTAAAAACGCCCCGCAATAACAGAAAACACTACAGATACAAGGCTTGAGGAAGAGGCGACAATTGATGCTCCAAGCCCAGCAGTCTTACCGAGTGTTTCCATCGCCATGGCGGTTAAATTACCAAATAAAATACCAATGCAGCAAAAGCACAAAAAGCTGATAAACATAAACAGCACTAATGGCGGCTGTCCGTTGTAAATCAACCCAACAATGAGTAACGCACTACTAAAGAGACTTAAGCAAAATAGCGCGCTCATCGATAAATTGTACATACCAAAACGCATCACTAGCTTACCGTTTAGGAAAGAAGAGAGGCCCACACCTGAGGCGAGAATAGCGAAGTACAACGGGAAATGCTCGACAATAGCGTAGATGTCCTGAAATATAGCTTGTGACATCCCCAAGTAAAGTAGTAATGCGCCAAACAAAATCCCCGCGGTAGTGGCATAAGCCATAATAACCGGGTCCTTAATGATATTTTTAGAGGCACTGGTAATGGCCTTGATCGAAAAGGGGATACGTTTATCTTTAGTGAGGGTTTCCTCTTGGCGTATTTGAAACCATATACCGATGATAATGGTCATCATCAAAAAGAAGCCGAAGATCATCTGCCAGTGGAAAAAGGTAATAATTACTTGTCCAATAACAGGGGCGAGCATAGGTACTAAAATAAAAAACATCATTACAAATGACATGATTCTGGCCATCGCCGCGCCTCTGTATTGGTCTCTGATTAACGCTCTAGTAGCAATTTTAGGGCCTGAAACTCCTAGCCCCTGAACTAAGCGACCGATCAAAAGCCACTCAAAAGATTGCGCTAACATTGAAATGAGCGAGCCAATACAGAAAATACCCATGCCCAATAAAATGGCAAATTTACGCCCTTTAGTATCCGATAACGGTCCGAATACCAACTCTCCAAAGACCATGCCCAACACGAGTGAGCTAATGACTAATTGACTGTCATTGCTATCGGTTAAAGCGAAACTCTTGGCAAAAGCCGGCAGAGCGGGCAGTACAGTATCTATAGAGAGCGCGACCAGTGAAGTCAGTAGGGCAAACAGTGCTATAAACTCGACATGACCTAACGGTTTGCGAGCGGGTTTACTCAAAGTGTTCATATGTTGGTTGTCACAATTCTGATGAGATTAAATAAGATTTACAATGATTTCACGAGACCACTATTCAAACTTATGCCGTTTACTGGGGCTTTAAAGAAGATACCGAGCGAGCGAAATTAGTATTTCAAGTGATATAATAAGTTTGAAAGTGTGCTCACATGCTAGTTGATTGACTAGTGTATTACTAGTGCTAGCGGTATTAATTAGCATCCTTTTTCCAGTGTAAAATTATGTAAAGTCACTGGCAATTTACAATCGGCGATAGCACAATTAATTTCATAATAATTAGATTGAGAGCCTCTATGAGTTTTAATCCTTTATCAGTCAAGCGGCCCCATATACTGGTATTTTTTTTCCTAATATTCTTTGTGTCCCGTCATGCTTGGGCTCTATCACCTGAAGAAAGTAAGCACTTGCTTTTACGCGCGGGCTTTGGTGCAAAACCAACACTACTTAAGCGGCTTAGCGCGCTTAATAAAAAACAATCGGTTGACTATCTGCTAAAAGCGCAAGGTAGTCATGCGCCATTACCTAGCTGTATGAGTGAAGCGCTCCCAACGCGCAAAGAGCGCCAGGCTTACACTGCTGATCAGCGCCGAGTAGTGAGTAAAAAACGTAGAGTTTGCGCAAATGAGTTTAAAGCGTGGTATTTACAAGAGCTGATAAATGATGAAGCGGTGCTCAGTAATCAAATGGGGTTGTTTTGGCACAATCATTTCACTAGCTCTGTGCGCAAAGTCAAAGCGCCGCAATTAATATACCAGCAACACCAGCGTATTAATGAAATGGCACTGGGGGATTTTTCAAAGTTGTTGATGGCGATGGTCAAAGATCCCGCCATGCTGATTTATCTAGATAACGTCAATAACAGCAAACAGAAACCCAATGAAAATTTGGGCCGTGAGTTGTTAGAATTATTTACCTTAGGTGAAGGTCATTATACAGAGGCAGATGTATTGAGCGCAGCTAAGGCGCTCACCGGTTTAGGTATCGATCCGAATAATTACACCGCAGTATTGCGTAAAAATCGCCACGATAGCAGTGAAAAGCAGATTTTTAACGATCAAAAGATTCGCAGTGCCGATGATCTAGTATACGCCATTTTAGCTCATCCGCAGACGTCAAAGTATATTGCTAAGGCGATTTGGCTGCATTTCATTAGTAAAGAGGACACTGCGCAAATTAATCGTATCGCAAACACATTTGCGAAGGATTGGAATATAGCAAAGCTGGTGACAGCGGTTTTAAGCTCCGAGCAGTTTTGGCAAGATTCAGGGCAAATGTTTAAGTCTCCAGTGGAGTTGACTGTCGGCAGTGCTCAGTTATTTAAAGGTTTAAAAATTTCGCCAAAAAGATTACTGAAAATGCAGCGCGATATGGGGCAAAATTTGTTTGATCCGCCCAATGTAAAAGGTTGGCCTAAAGGGAAAAACTGGATAGATGCCAATAAGTTACTTGTTCGCAGTCAATTAACGAGCCAGCTCGCCCGTGCTATTAGTGCCAACATGGCGCAAATGGGAGCACCTTATTGCACAGGAAAGATGACAACCTTAACTGCATTAGATGTAACTGAAATGGGCAATACGGGAAATAGCATGGGCGGTAGCTGTCAAAAACAGTTAGTAAAATTAGTCACAGACCCAAGCTGGCAGCTGAAATGAGGATACAGATATGAATCGCAGAGACTTTTTGCATTTAAGTGGTGCGGGTGCGCTCGCAGCGGCTTTTCCGTCTTTGGCTTTATCTGCAACCGCTAAGACCCCTGTTTTGATTATGATAGAGCTCAATGGCGGAAATGATAGCCATAACACTGTACTAGATCTTGAGCAATTAGGGCTTTATAAACAATTGCGTCCGACACTTGGGCTTGCGGGTGATGAGCGCGTTAATCTCGATAAACGCTTTGCGTTGCATCGCTCTTTAGAGGCTTTTAAGGAGCCTTGGCAAAAAGGAGAGCTGGCGCTGGTACATGGTTTAGGCTACCCAGAGGCTAATAAATCACACTTTCGCTCGATAGAAATTTGGGATATGGCCAGTGCTCATGATGAATATCTATCAGCTGGTTGGCTGGCTAATGTATTGCCAAAAATATCCGGAAGCGAAATTGATGCGTTAACATTTGGCCGCAATGCACTGCCTTTCTCTGGTGGGGCAGCATCCCATGTGCAATTAGAAAACCTCAGTAGTTATTTTAAGAAAATAAAGGGCGTGAAAGGAAACAGTCAAACCAGTAGTAACAATGCGCTGAGTCATTTACTGAGTTTAAACCAGAATATTCAAGATTCCAAAGCAGCATTGATGCACGGATTATCTAAAGAGATGAAGCTTAAGCAAGATTTCCCGAAGACTCACTTTGGCAAACAAATGGCGGATATCGCGAGAGTGGTACGTATGGACTTACAAGTACCGGCGTTTAAAATCGCCATTGGTAGTTTTGATACCCACAAAGGGCAAAAAGCTAAGCATCAGCAATTACTAAAGCAGTTGGCTGATGGCATGATGGCGCTACGAGCAGAGCTGGTGGATTCAGGGCAATGGTCAAATGTGTTGATGATGACCTATTCTGAATTTGGCCGCAGGGCGGGCCAAAATGGTTCAGGAGGCAGCGATCATGGCACAGCGGCGACGCATTTTTTGATGGGTGGGCGAGTACGTGGTGGACACATTGGAAGCTACCCCTCATTTGAGTATTTGGAAAATAGGGATGTTGTGTACAATGTTGATTTTAGATCGTTGTATCAATCAATCGTAAGAGATTGGTGGCAGCAGGATAAGTTTGTAATAAGCCCTGGTTTAGCGCCTTTGGATATTATTCATTCAGGTTAGTACGGTGTTTGATTAGAGGCGCTCCTTGGTGTCGGCCTATTTTAAAATGTTTTTATATAAACTAACAGCTTAAGAATATATTCAGGTAATAGTACCCAAAGATTATGACAGTGGGTATAATCCGCCAACATTAAAATAGATTAATCGAGATAATCGTAACAATGGAAAATCAGAGATTCAAAGGATTGATAAAAGATTTAGTGAGCTGTAAATTTTTCTTAGCGGTTGTATTGGTGGCTGGGTCTACTCAAGCTCGTGCTTTTAATTGCTCAATTTTTGAAGCTGAAAGCAGTGAGATTCCGTCTTTTAAAACGGAAATTGCGGAACTAAAAAATATGAGTAAACGTGGTCGACACATTAAAGTGTTAGTGCCGCGACAGGGGCCAGTGCAAGAGTTCAACTTGAGCGAGTATGTGGCAAACGTTACCAGCAATAGTGAAGTTAAGAAGAAACTGGCATTAGTTGAAGGAGGGACTGTTGTCTATATTGATTTGTTTCCTATAGAGAAACGCTATGAAATTCGTATTGGACAGCTAACCACCAACTTAAAGCAGGTGATAAAGCCAACCGTATATGCCAATTTTGAATACAACACTCAGCACAACGAAGTGTATGATCTACAAAGTAAAATAGCGGTGTTTTGTAATTGGGCTAAACAGCCTAAAGTTTTATAGTCTACAGGGCAGCTAAGCTGCACATTGATCTTTTGAAGACACTATTGATGCCCATCAAACAATGGATGGATACCCACATCGAGCCACACAGGCTAATCCACTGGAATGACAAATTCTTGTAGTCTGTCTTTGCTAAATTCTTTCCAGTGATTGTCTATGTCGCTCATTTCTTCTTTGATCCAATCGTGAAAGTTTTTAATCTTCATAAATTTGAAATGGTTTTCTGGCGCCACTAAGTAGTAAGAATAACCCGATTGAAAGTAGAACGGCAGCGGGCAAATTAACTGACCTCTCTCAAGTAGCTCATAAATTAAACTAAAGCGTAACAATGACATGCCCTGTCGACCTAACAACGGCTCTATCAACATAGTTGAGTCACCCACATGTAGCTTTGAAGGTTTAGTGGTTAAAGGTAGACCTGCTTTTTCCATAAAGGGTCGCCAAGCTTGTTCCACATCCACACCTTCATCTGTGAGTAATGGAATGTTTTGCAATTGTTCAGATAAAGGTAAATCTTTATCAATCATTTTCGGGTGACAAACAGGCAGTAAATAATCGTGGTGTAACAAATGCGATTTGTAGCCAGGATAAACCCCTTTCCCGTATCTTATCGCTAAATCTAAGTTGTTCTCACTAAAGGACTCTAGCCTTAAAGAGGGGGAAATACGTAAACTAATGCCGGGGTTTTTTTCTTGAAAGTTAACCAGTTTTGGCATTAACCAGCGACTGGCAAACGAGGGAAGCGTAGTAATTGTAAGTAGATCAGGGTTGGGGTCATCACCTAAAGAGGCAAAACCTTCCTCAAAAGCTTCAAAACCTTTTTGCACATACGGCAGTAATTTTTTGCCCTCTTCAGTGAGAATAACCTCTCTATTTAAGCGTTCAAAAAGCTTGATATTTAAGCTGTTTTCTAAGCTTTTTATCTGCTGACTAACAGCGGCTTGCGTGACAAAAAGCTGCTCGGATGTCTTTTTAAAACTTAATGTTTGTGCGGCACTTCGAAAAAACTTAAGTGCAGTAAGCGGAATTCTGGCAGGCATGGCAGTTAACTTTTCCTTAAGTGAAAGAAGTTTTTATAGCTTGTGAGTATCGGCTAATTGATCAAAAATAGCCACACCAAGCAAGAAAATTCATGAAAAGGAGAGAATGTATGAACTACATCAACGCAGAGTTAAGAAAAAATAACTTGTCAGCAAATGTTGCAGATACCATTGCAGAGACTGCTTCTAGTATCAAATCAGGTCTAGCACATGCCGTTAACGCAATGGTTGAGCCAAAAATTAAGCCAAAAATTAATACCGTCAGTGATTATTATGCTAATGCACCAAAACGCGCTAATGCCTTCACTAGTATTGATAGAGAATTAGCCGCTAAAGGTAACGCATGGTAGTCACTATAAACCCCATCTTATGCTTGGATGGGGTTTGTTTTCCTCCAAATATTGCCTTGCTTTAAGTAGAAAGAGCTACCCTTTAATTACTCATGTTATCGCTAACCCTAAAAATTGCTTACTTTTAATGCTATCGAGAAGTGCGTCTAAGATAACTCTGCACTAAGTGTATTATCTATGGCCATTATGTGTATTTCTTTAGTTTCTAGCTAATAAGAATATACCTCATTCAACATAAACATCGTTGTTGCAATGAATAGAACCCCAAAGATTTTTATATAGACAGCTGTCAGCTGATCTACGCTAACGAAGTCTAATCAAATGCTTGAGCGCTTTCTCAAGAATGCGCACGGGAGACTGTGATATTCACAGTTAATGAGCTATCCCACAGACCGTTATTGTGCTTTATAGGTTTATCAACTTTAGAAACCGTAGAGTTTGGCGGGGTTTTCTACAAAAATTTTCTCAAGTACCTGTTGGTTGGGTATCCAGCTGCAAACCGTGTCTAAAAGTGCAGCATCACAAGGTGTTTGACCGGGGCTGCTCGATGAAACATGCGGCCAGTTTGATCCCCATAAAACACGTTCAGGGGCGTGTGCAATGACCGCTTTTGCGATGTCTGCTACGTCCTGGTAATGGGGGGAGCCTGAAGTTGAACTCTCATAACAGGCAGCGAGCTTAAAGTAACAATTGCCTTTATCTATCAAGTTAAATAACTGCTTTAACTCTGGGCCGTCAACGCTGATAGGCTCAAAGAATTTTCCGTGATGATCCAAGACATAGTTACCTTGAATTTGATCAAGTAAGGGCGCATGCTCTGCTAGCTGATTACCATCAAACTGCACGATACAGCTCCAGTTTAAAGGTTGTATCAATTGCTCAACTGCCAGTAGATCATTGAGCTTAGTCGCACCGCCTAAATTCATAATCCTGGCACCGCGAACGCCTTTTTGGTGGTAGCTCTCCAATGTTTTCTCTGGGGTGTCCGGTCTAATACAGGCGATGCCTCTACCGGAATCTCCAAACTTAGCGAGGGCGTAGAGAAGGCAGTCGTTACTTTTTTGGTGTGCGTTAGAGTTGGTGACTATCACGCGCTCTAAACCCAGCCATTTTTGCACTTCCCTATATTCACTAACGCCGGCAAAATCACTTGGGCAGTCAGGGCCATCCGGCTGTGATGGGAAGTTACGATTGTAAATGTGCATATGACTATCGATGCTGCCGATAGGCAGCTTGGTCTGCGGGGCTGTCCCCTTTAACTTACGTGTCATGATAAATCCAGAATTATGATAAAGGGGCGAATTTAGCCAGCTGATCTCTGTTAATCGTTATACCCAATCCTGGACCTTCAGGAATTTGAATGATGCCCCGATTATGTGTAATTGGCTGCTCGACAATCGCGCCTCTAAAGGGGTTGTGAGTCTGATCAAATTCAAAGTGTGGCGATCTTGCTTCGTGAGCATTAGGTGAGGGGGGAAGGATTGCATGAAAGTGTAGTCCTGCTGCCATAGCGACATTGGTTCCCCATACATGGGGCACTATGCGTACATGGTGGATGTCGGCCAAAGTTATTATTTTTCTCGCCTCGCTTAAGCCGCCAACACCACAGACATCCGGTTGGATAATATCAACGCACTGCTGCTTAAGCGCCTCGTTAATACCCCATCGGCTATGCCAGGTTTCTCCGGCGGCAACTGGCAGAGGTTGACGATTACGCAGTTCTCTATAACTGTTTAAAGCCTCGGGGATTACCGGCTCTTCAAACCATCCGATATCATAGGCGGCTGCTATGTTGCCAATCTTGATGGCGTCAGCCAAGTCGTAGCCGTGGTTGGCGTCAATCATTAGCGCGATATTGGGGCCTATCGCTTCGCGAACTGCTTTTATTGAGGCGGTGTCCGTGGCTATGCCAAAACCAATTTTGATTTTTAATGCTTTAAAGCCCTGTTCGACATAGTTGCTGATTTCTTCAACTAGACTCTGCACGCGATCGCGGCTTGGATCGCGAAACCCACCGGTTGCGTAAGCGGGTATTTCTTTGCGATAAGCACCACCTAATAGCTGGTAGATTGGTTTGTCATAGTGCTTTCCGGCTAAATCCCACAGCGCGATGTCGATGCCACTGATGGCGGTCAGTGTGGTGCCGCGTTGTCCCTGGTCGCGAAACTGGCTATACAACTCATTCCAAATAGGTTCTATGTCTAGTGCTGATCTACCGATAATCAAAGGTGTCATCATCTTTACTGTTGCGGCATTGATATCGGCAGGGCCTAAGCATTCTCCCCAGCCGACAAGACCATTGTCGCAGACGATTTCAACCAGCATATGTCTGCGGCTGTGAAAGGTTGAAAATGCTGATTGAAAAGGCTTTTCCAAGTCGTGA
>Ga0105354_1001494_pt1 | contig 14338 bp, 10 predicted proteins | sample GOMGulsemesocosm_FD_83658 | JGI IMG/M metagenome (GOLD analysis project Ga0105354, IMG submission 83658) | Methane-oxidizing microbial communities from mesocosms in the Gulf of Mexico - GOM9B Gulf of Mexico | ecosystem: Environmental > Aquatic > Marine > Cold seeps | place: USA: Gulf of America...
GATAGTGGCATAACTCGCATTGGCGATGACAATTTATTCATGGCGAACGTCCATGTAGCTCATGACTGTGTGGTTGGTAGTCAGTGTATTCTTGCCAATAGTGTTAATTTGGCCGGTCATGTAGAAGTCGGCGATTTTGCAATTTTAGGCGGTATGACTGGTGTTCATCAATTTGTTAAAATTGGTGCCCATGCATTTGTCGGTGCTACCTCTTGGGTGAATCAAGATGTGCCTCCTTTTGTTATTTGTGCTGGTCAACCGTGCGTTCCTCGCGGTATTAATACTGAAGGCTTAAAGCGCCGTGGTTTTGACAAAAAGAATATTCTAGCCATTCGTCGTGGTTTTAAAACTTTATATAAGCAAAGCTTACCGTTAGATGAGGCTATAGTTGAGCTCGCTAATGCAAATGATGAATATGTTGATTTATTTATCGACTTTATCAATAAGTCGAACCGCGGCATTATTCGCTAAGTATTACCACTGTGTGTTCATTAGTCATCATGTTAGGTTATCTGCAACTGCATTAATACATGATTACGCTGTCTTATACCAAAATGGGTCATTACTTTCAGTGTTTCGATTAGTAATGACGCACTTCAGGAGTTGGTGAAAACCATATTATCCCCCCATGACAAATGTTGATCTTACCCCTATTCGCGTCGGTATCGTCGCTGGAGAAATCTCTGGTGACATATTAGGAGCGAGCTTAATAGAATCTATTAAAAAACGTTATCCCAATGCTACCTTTGAAGGCATTGGCGGCGCAAAGATGATTGAACAAGGCTGCAATAGTTTATTTGATCTCGAAGAGCTGTCTGTAATGGGGCTAGTTGAAGTCTTTAGTCGTTTGAGACGTTTGTTTTCAATAAAAGATCAGCTATTCCAACATTTCAGTAATAATCCACCTGATGTTTTTGTTGGCATTGACGCACCAGATTTTAACTTACGACTAGAACTTCAGTTAAAGGAAGTCGGCATTAAAACCGTGCAATACGTTAGCCCATCAATTTGGGCATGGCGTCAAAAACGTATATTTAAAGTGGCTAAAGCAACTAACTTGGTTCTAGCATTATTGCCCTTTGAAAAAGACTTCTACGATAAGCATAATTTCCCTTGTGATTACGTTGGGCACACGCTGGCCGATCAAATAACACCAAATATGCCTGTTGCAGATGCACGTATAAAGCTAAATCTGGATGTTAATGCTAAATATTTAGCATTAATGCCAGGAAGCCGGGGCAGTGAGTTAAAGTTCAACAGCGAGATGTACCTGGTGGCCGCTCAGCGTTTAGCGGCTAAATACCCCAGCCTAAAATTTATTATTCCATTAGTTAATGAACAGCGTAAATCACAATTTTTATCGGCTAAGGCACAATTTGCACCTAGCTTGGATATAACTATAATTGATGGTCAATCAAGGGATGTAATGGCGGCCAGTAATGCCATTATGCTTGCGTCAGGCACCGCAACTTTAGAAGGTCTACTAGTCAATCGTCCGATGATTGTCGTTCATAAAATCCATTGGTTAACCTATAAATTATTTAAACCATTGATGAAAGTTAAGCATTATTCGCTACCTAACTTGTTGGCAAAAAAAGAGCTGATTACCGAGCTAATTCAAGATGACGCAACCATCGAAAATATTGTCGCTGGAGTCTCTATCTTACTCGATGGTGACAATGCACAGATGTTAAATGCTTTTACTGATTTACAACAAGTGCTCAAGTGTAATGCGAGCGAACGAGCTACCGATAGCATTGTCAGACTAATTAATACGCCAAATCATTAATCAATTACAAAGAGAAGCATAATGGCCACAGAACCTGAGTTTATATTTCCTAACCTTATTGTCGCAGGTGTTGATGAGGTCGGACGGGGACCATTAGTGGGTGATGTTGTCACCGCAGCCGTAATACTTGATCCAGCTAAGCCTATATCCGGCCTAGCTGATTCAAAGAAGCTCTCCGATAAAAAGCGTGATGTCTTGTACGATCTTATCATGGAAAATGCGTTAGCCATTTCTGTGGGGCGAGCCAGTCCTACAGAAATTGACGATATTAATATCTTGCAAGCGACAATGTTGGCCATGCAACGAGCCGTTGTTGGTTTATCTGTAACGCCGCAGCATGTTTTAATAGATGGCAATCGCTGTCCATCATTGGAAATGTCATCGCAAGCCGTTGTTAAAGGGGATGCTAGAGTCGATGAAATAAGTGCTGCATCAATTATTGCTAAAGTGACACGGGACCGTGAAATGCAAGAGCTAGACCGTGAATTTCCCCAGTTTGGTTTTGCAAAACATAAAGGTTACCCGACAAAATTTCATATGGAAATGATTGAGCAACATGGCGTTACGCCGCATCATAGACGAAGTTTTAAACCCGTTAAAGCCGCTTTAAATATCGCTTAACTAGAGCCATTGTTATCAAGGAATTGTTGTGACCGATCCTAAGTTTGTCCATTTGCGTATTCATTCAGATTTCTCCATGGCTGATGGTGTTGCCAAGGTTGGAAAGATCGTTGGCAAAGTTAATGAGCTAGGCATGCCAGTTATGGCTGTCACCGATCTCGTTAATCTGTGTGGTTTGGTTAAATATTACCGCAGCGCTCATGGCAATGGCGTTAAGCCAATCATTGGCGCAGACATGTGGGTGACTAGCGATGAGTTTAACGACGAGCCTTGGCGTATCACCGTTTTATGTACTGATAATGTAGGTTACAATAATCTTACATTGCTTATTTCTAAAGCCTATTTACGAGGGAAACTTCATAACAAAGCCGTTATTGATAAAGCTTGGTTAGCGGAGTTTAGTAAAGGGCTTATCATCCTTTCAGGTGGCCGTGAAGGCGACGTCGGTATGGCGCTTCTAAAAGGTAATGACAAACTAGCACGTGATTGTTTATCGTTTTATCAAACGCATTTCCCTAACTGTTATTTTTTAGAGTTATTACGCACGGGGCGTGCTAACGAAGAGCAATACCTGCATTTGGCATGTGAACTGGCCAGTGATACTAATATTCCAGTTGTTGCAACCAATGAAGTTGTGTTTCTTGAGAGTAAAGATTTTGATGCCCACGAGGTTCGAGTCGCCATCTATGATGGTTATGGTTTAGCGGATCCAAGGCGCCCCAAACGTTATAGTGAACAACAATATCTACGCACAGAAGAAGAAATGTGCGAACTCTTCAGTGACATTCCTAGTGCCCTTGAAAACAGTGTCGAAATAGCTAAACGTTGTAATTCAACTGTTGTGCTCGATAAAATTGTATTGCCAGATTACCCCACTGGTGATCTTGAAATAGAAGATTTTCTTGTTAAAGTTTCCATCGATGGTCTTGAAGAGCGTTTAGAGTTTTTATTTCCTGATGAGCAAGAGCGTGAACGTCAGCGACCTGCTTATGAAGAGCGTTTACATATTGAGCTAGGCGTTGTGAACAAAATGGGATTCCCTGGATACTTTTTAATCGTAATGGAGTTCATCCAGTGGAGCAAAGACAATGACGTGCCTGTGGGGCCCGGTCGTGGCTCAGGTGCTGGTTCGTTGGTTGCTTATGCACTTAAAATCACCGATCTTGATCCCCTTGAATATGATTTATTATTTGAACGGTTTCTAAACCCTGAACGTGTTTCCATGCCCGATTTCGATGTCGATTTTTGTATGGAAGGACGTGATCGCGTTATTGATCATGTAGCGCAGCTTTATGGTCGTGATGCAGTTTCACAAATTATTACCTTTGGCACCATGGCGGCAAAAGCTGTAGTGCGAGATGTTGGCCGTGTGATGGGCCAGCCCTATGGCTTTGTTGAGCGTTTAACTAAGCTTATTCCCGCCGAGCCGGGCATGTCATTAACTAAAGCGTGGGAAGTTGAACCGCAACTTGACCAACTTTATCAAGCCGATGAAGATGTTCGTGAACTCATTGACATGGCGCGTAGACTTGAAGGCACAACACGTAATGCTGGTAAGCACGCGGGTGGTGTTGTAATTTCACCAACCACCATCACTGATTTCGCACCATTATATTGTGATGATGAAGGGAAAAACCCTGTAACCCAGTTTGATAAAAATGATGTTGAAACGGCGGGACTCGTTAAGTTTGATTTCTTGGGCCTTAGAACACTAACCATCATTAAATGGGCGCTTGATCCCCTCAACGCAAGACGTGCTAAAGACGGCCTTGAACCAATCGCAATCGAGTCAATCCCTCTTGACGATGCACCTTCATTTGCAATGCTAAAACGCAGTGAAACAACGGCTGTATTCCAGCTAGAGTCTCGCGGTATGAAAGAGCTAATTAGCCGATTATTGCCCGATACCTTTGAAGATATTATCGCACTTGTTGCACTATTTCGTCCCGGACCACTACAATCGGGCATGGTTGATAACTTTATCGACCGAAAGCATGGCCGAGAAGAAGTTTCTTACCCTGATAGTCAATGGCAACATGAATCACTTAAAGAAACGTTGGAGCCAACGTACGGCATAATCTTGTATCAAGAACAGGTGATGCAAATCGCCCAGGTCTTATCGGGCTATACACTTGGCGGCGCAGATATGTTACGCCGAGCCATGGGTAAGAAAAAACCAGAAGAAATGGCGAAACAGCGTTCGACCTTTGAGGCCGGAGCTGTCGATAATGGCATTGATGGCGAGCTTGCCATGAAAATTTTCGATTTGGTTGAAAAATTCGCTGGGTATGGTTTTAATAAATCGCATTCTGCGGCCTATGCTCTAGTATCCTACCAAACCTTGTGGATGAAGTGTCATCACCCAGCTTATTTCATGGCTGCTGTTATGTCTGCTGATATGGATAATACAGATAAGATTGTAACCTTGGTTGATGAATGTGAGCGGATGAAGTTGGTGTTGCATCCACCTGATGTTAATTCCGGTGAGTATAAGTTTAGCGTTAACGATGATGAAGAAATTGTTTATGGGATTGGTGCCATTAAAGGCGTTGGTGAAGGCCCTGTTGAAGCTATTTTAGAAGCGCGTGCACAGGGGGGGCCTTTTAAGGATCTATTTGATTTTTGTGGCCGCATTGATACAAAAAAAATCAGTAAACGAATTTTTGAAAAGTTAATTAAGGCTGGAGCACTTGATAAACTTGGGCCTCATCGCGCATCTATGATGGCTTCATTGCCAGAAGCCGTTAAGGCGGCAGTTCAACACGCTAAAGATAGAGCCGTTGGTCAGCATGATCTCTTTGGCTTGTTAGCGAGTCATGATGAAGATGTCAGTCATGAATTTGTCGATATAATGCCTTGGCCTGATAAAATTTGGCTAGAAGGTGAACGAGAAACCTTAGGTCTTTACTTAACTGGCCATCCAATTAATCAATATTTACCAGAGCTTAAACATTATACTCGGTGTAGGCTCAAAGATATTGTGCCTACAGAGCGTGGCCAAGTAGTTAAGGCTGCGGGCTTGGTGATTGCATCTAGAGTGATGATCACCAAGCGTGGTTCTAAAATGGGCATTATGACCATTGACGACAAAAGTGGTCGCTTAGAAGCAATGTTATACAGCGAAACGCTAGAAAGGTATCAAGATCTACTACAAAAAGACAAAATATTGGTCTTAGAGGGAGAGGTCAGCTTTGATGATTTTTCTGGTGGTAATAGAATGTCGGTCAAAGAAGTCTATGATGTTGCCAATGCCCGTGAACGATTTGCAACGGCGCTCGAACTTAAAGTTGAAGAGCAGCAAATCGATAAACATTTTTTCAGCCGTTTCAGTGAAGCTATGGCACCATTTCAATACGGTGCACTGCCTGTGAATATATTTTACAGTCGTGTTGAATCAACAGCAAAATTAGAGCTGGGAATTCAATGGCGCGTAACGCCGGATGATGAGCTATTAGATAATTTACGTATGCTGCTTGGCAGCAAACAAGTACGATTAAAGTTTTAAGTAATAATTTTAGTAACTTAGGTTATAATGCGATGAATAAGTTGTCATTTTTCCTGAGATTACGTCACTATTTAAAGAGATAGATAATGAGCCAGAATTTTTTAGAGTTTGAAAAACCAATTGCAGAACTTCATGCACAAATTGATGAATTGCGTAATGTGAGTAGTAACAGCTCACTTAATATCGATTTAGCACAAGAAATTCAAACGCTTGAAGAGAAAAGCGTTGCGATGGCACAGAAAATATTTTCGGATTTAGGGCCTTGGCAAATAAGCCAAATCGCTCGTCATCCACAACGCCCATATACTTATGATTACATCGAACGTGTTTTTGAAGACTTCGACGAAATCTGTGGTGATCGTGCTTATGCTGATGATAAAGCGATAATCGGCGGCACAGCACGCTTAAATGGTATACCTGTGATGATCATTGGTCATCAAAAAGGACGTTCGACTAAAGAGAAAGTTAAACGTAATTTTGGTATGCCTCGCCCTGAAGGTTATCGTAAAGCGTTACGTTTAATGGAAATGGCTGAACGTTTTAAAATGCCTATAGTGACATTAATTGATACTCCGGGAGCTTATCCTGGTGTTGGCGCCGAAGAGCGTGGCCAATCAGAAGCTATCGCACGTAACCTTAAAGTAATGGCTGGACTTAAAGTTCCAGTTGTTTGTACGGTTATTGGTGAAGGTGGTTCTGGTGGCGCTTTAGCCATTGGTGTTGGCGATACAGTTAACATGTTGCAATACAGTACTTATTCGGTTATTTCACCTGAAGGTTGTGCTTCAATTTTATGGAAAAGTGCTGATAAAGCATCTTTAGCGGCTGAAGCGATGGGAATCACATCTGATCGTTTATTAGGTCTTGAGCTTATCGATAACATTATTGAAGAGCCATTAGGTGGTGCACATCGCGATTTTGATGTGATGGCTAGTAATTTAAAAACTACATTAACGCAGCAAATTAATGCGCTAAAAGCGTTAGATGTAGATACCTTATTAGATAATCGCTACAACCGTCTAATGTCATTCGGTTATTGTTAATTTAAAACCAATAACATCAAAAATGCCGCCTAGGGAAACTTAGGCGGCATTTTTATTCCAATTCCATTAATTAAATGATCTATTTGTACAATAAAGTCTCATGGCATTAAAGCCGCCTCACTTGTATACTCAGAGCCATCTGCACAATAGACATGCTAGCTAAATGAACCTTAGACGATCCCTGGAACAGTTTTTTATCTCTCATAATTTTCAAGAGCAAGTACTGGTGTTGGCGCTCAGTGGCGGCATTGATTCAGTGGTTTTATTAGATGCGTTGATGAAGTCCTCTTATGATAAAGATAAAATATTGGCTGTACATGTTAATCATGGCATAAGTGAGTCATCACATCGTTGGCAAGAGTTCTGTGAAGCGCAATGCCGTAAATATCAAATATCTTGTGTGAGTGAGCAGGTCGAATTAACAGATATGCAGCTCGGCCTTGAAGGGGCTGCTCGAAAAGCACGATATCAGGCATTAGCTAAACATATAACACAAGAAAGTGTTTTGTTAACGGCGCAGCATCAAGATGATCAGTGTGAAACACTTTTATTGGCACTTAAACGCGGAAGTGGTGTGTTAGGGCTAGCTGGCATGTTACCTGTCACAGAGTTATCCCTAGGGCTGCATGCTAGGCCGCTACTTGATGTTAGTCAGCAAGTCATTAATGATTATGCTGCTACAAATGATTTACAATGGGTTGAAGACGACAGTAACACTAATACTGATTTCGACAGAAATTTTCTGCGTCATGATATTATCGCGACGCTTAATGAGCGCTGGCCTAGTTTTAGTGTCAATGCAGCCCGTAGTGCCGCTTTATGCCAGCAGCAAACAGCCCTTGCACAAGAGATTGCGCAGTTAGATTTTTCAAACAATAAACAACATCAGTCTCAGCTCTCCATTACATTGTTAAACCAACTTAGCCAAGCACGTATTAATAACTTGCTGCGTTATTGGTTAACGAAAAATGAAGTGATGTTGCCATCATTTAAACAGCTTGAACAAATTAAAGCTCAATGTCTTACACAGAGTGAGGACTCTAATCCACTTATTGAAATCGGGCACAAACAAGTAAGGCGATATCTTGATAATTTAGTTATCACTAGCGCTAAACTTAATACGGAAAAAGTGACCATTATTTGTGATGATTTCAAGGATGTTAAGTTACCTAATGATTTAGGCGTCGTCAGCTTTAACCAATCTGATAATAGTTTAGCTGTCATTGCGCCTAAGAAGGATCAGCAAGTGACTATTGAATTTTGTCTGCCTGGTCAGTATAAAGCTTGGCCTGAAAGTAGAAGTAAAAGACGAGCCCTTAAAAAACTATGGCATGAATATCAAATACCGCCGTGGCAACGCAGCCATATTCCCTATTTATGTTATGACGGTATATTAGTCGCCGCACTGGGCTATTGGGTTGAAAAGTCATTTTGCGTCGAGCAAGTAACGCTTTTAGAGCAAGAGGATTGTCAGATATTACAGGTTAAAGTGACGGATATGTCCCATCAGTCACTTTAAATCAGATCATTATTGGGTAATGATGCCATTATAATAGGTATTTTTTCCGTTTCTTTTGGCCTGATATAGCGCTTTATCGGCTCTATCTATCGTTGTTTCATTTGTATCCCCAGAGTGCCAATTAGTAAATCCAATACTTGTTGTTACCTGATGTTTTGATAATAAACCATCTTTACTCGCCATCTCAACGATGCGATTTGCCACCAACTCAGGGTTTAACTGGTCACCATGAGCAAGTATTAAAACAAACTCATCACCACCAAATCTAAAGACATGGTCATTAGTTCTTAACGCTTTTCTTAGAATGCTTGAGAATTTCTTAAGCACTAAATCACCTTCATTATGGCCATAATTATCATTTACTTGCTTAAAGTTATCTAAATCCAGCATAAGTAAGCTAAACGAGCGGTGTTCTCTTTGCGCTGTCGCCTTCATGCAGCTTAATGTTTCATCGAAATAACTTCTGTTGCCCAAGCCCGTTAAATGATCTCTTAAACTTAAATTACGGTTGTGTTCAAAAATCAATACATTGAATAATGGCTGAAGTAACTGTTGCTCAAGAGAGGCAATTAATTGCCGTTGGGGCTGGCCTAAGGGTTTGGTTGACATATAACGCATCATGCCAAGATCTTTATCATTTAAGTGAAGTTTGCTATTGAGTACACAGCGGCTGCCTTGAGAATACTTAGGTTGATATGTTTGCCCAAGATATTCAAATTCCAAGCCAGATACTTGCAGTCTTAAACTAACTTCTCTTGCATAAATAGCTAGGAGAGGTTGTAGTTCAACTGCCACGCTAAGCTTTTGTAAAAAATCAAGTTTATCCAGTGATCTACGAACTGGAGTTTGCATGTTCTCACCCAGCTCTTGAGCAATTGAAGTAAATTCAATATTTTCCAATTCGTTGATTGGGAAGTTTAGACGTTGCATAATATTCTCACTCTATTGTGTGATAGTTGGCATCACATATCTGCTCGGAATTAATTATTCGTTGTACATTTTTTTGACACTTGTCATTCTTACTTGTGAAAAGCAATTGTTGTGCCATATGCAGTAATAGGTGGGTTAATTAAAGAGAACGCTTTTTAATCACGGTCAAATTAAGGTAGAGTGGGTTTAAGCGCGTGATTAATTAGAAGGAAATAATAGTCCATGTTGTCGATGTTGATTTCATTATTGATGGTTATATTGGTGTTGTTGTCATTTAGACGATTAAAAATTCCTGCCGTTTTAGGATACCTAGTCACTGGGATTCTAGTTGGACCTAGTGCTTTTGGCTTATTAGCTGACTCTGAGCAGATGCATTTTTTAGCTGAACTTGGTGTGGTATTTCTACTATTTTCCCTTGGCTTAGAGTTTTCGTTACCAAAATTAATGTCAATGAAAGGACTCGTTTTTGGCCTAGGCAGTGCTCAATTAACCATTACAATATCAATCGTGGCGATTATTGGCACCTTTGTCGGTTTAGACTTTGAGCAGGCTTTAATTGTTGGGGCTGTGATAGCATTATCCTCTACGGCGATAGTTGTTAAGCAGCTGTCAGAAATGCGGCAGACCAATAGCGTCAGTGGTCAAATGACAATCTCTGTCTTGTTATTCCAAGATATCGCGGTTGTGCCTGTCTTAATTTTAATTCCAATGTTAGGCACCGACTCAGATTTTGGTTTATCTTTATTATTGGCTCTTGGTAAAGGCGTTGGCGCTTTTATTATCATATTCCTAGCTCGTAAATTAATTCTTCCTAAACTATTTGATGAAATTGCACGGGCACGCTCCGATGAATTATTTGTGCTAACTGCAATAATGGTTGTGGTATTTACAGGTGCTTTAACCTACTCATTAGGATTATCTGCGGCGCTGGGCGCTTTTTTATCAGGCATGATGTTAGGAGAGAGTAAATATAGGCATCAACTTGATGCTGATATAAGACCTTTTAAAGATATATTAATGGGGCTTTTTTTCGTGTCTATTGGCATGATGTTAAATCTATCGCTATTAGCAGATCAAAGTTTATTACTACTTATTTGTTTGCCCTTGTTAATTTTAGCTAAGTCGACAATCGTTGCTATTATTTATTATTACAGAGCCTCTAAAAGGCGCAGCGCTTTAAAAAGTGGCCTTTATTTAGCTCAAATTGGGGAGTTTGGCTTTGTTGTGCTAGCACTTGCCCAAAAGAACACCTTATTATCTGACGGCACTGTATCCTTCATTATTGCCTTAGGTGTATTGAGTATGGGTCTAACCCCGATATTGATGAACAGGGCTGATACCATCGCTAAGCGCTTTATTGACTCTCATGAATTACTTGATCAACCTTTACCAACACCCACCACATGCGATTTGATGAGTGAACATGTGGTTATTTGTGGCTTTGGGCGGGTAGGGCAAACCATTGCACGTTTTCTAAAAAAAGAAGCTATTGAATACATCGCCATGGATCAAGATCCTCTTCGGATCCAAGAGGCATTAGTTGGTGGTGAAAAAGTATTATTTGGAGATAGTCGTCTTCGTGATATTTTGAAAAATTGTCATGTTGATAAAGCAAAGTTAGTGGTTATTACTTTTGACGATAATCATTCTGTGATGCAAGTGTTGAGTGCGTGTAAAGAAATGGGGCCTGATATAAAAGTCATGATCAGAACTCGCGATGACACCCATATGATAAAGCTCAAAGAAGCTGGCGCGCAAACCGTCGTGCCGGAGACGCTTGAAGGCAGTTTAATGTTGGTATCTCAGGTGTTATTTTTATCGGGCGTACCCATGAGCCGGGTATTAAAACGTATTCAGATAGAGCGAAAAAATCACTATAAATTCATGCATGGATACTTTCACGGTGATGAGTCATCTCATAATATGGAAGTAGATTTGGAACAATTACACGCAGTATTACTGCCCTTTAACGCCCATGTTATTGGCGTTAAAATCAGTGAATTACCCTTAGAGCGTCTTAGAGTGTCTATAAGGGGGATTCGTCGCTCCCATGAAGAGATAAGCGAGCCCGATCAACACTTTGTCATCGAAGAAAACGATGTACTTGTTTTATGTGGTAAACCACGAAGGGTTGAACGTGCGGAGCGTTATTTACTCAATGGTGGCTAGTTTATAGCTGAAAATCATATTGGGCATGCTTAGCGCGAATATGCTGAGTACCAACCTCTAAAAATTCACTGAGCTCCTTTTTCTGCGCTATTCCATCTCGAAAGCCTGCGGCAATTAATTCAGTGCAATACGCTTTTTCAAACAGTAAATAACTAATTAAACTCGATTCACTGGACTTGGTCACGCCAATGCTGGCCAATAATCGTTTTATTGCCCAAGGAACATCATTGTAATGACGTTTAGCCGTGAGGTTAATATCAATGCTTGGGTTTATTAAAAGAGTGTCTATTCTTCGCAGATTATGGGATTGCTGCAAATGAGGGGGAATCAAATCCAACGTGGCATTGACTCGTTCAGTACGCTCGATATCTGAATCAAGGGTGTCACTAAAAACACTATCTAACAAATGTCCTGCAATAGAAGACGCGCTGGGGTGTTTCATCACGGCATGGGCGGCCTGATCATGAGGTGAATCTAAACCAATACATAATATTTTATCTGCCCCTAAATGTATCGCAGGACTTAATGGGGATAATTGATGGATTGAACCATCACCATAAAATGACTGACGAACCTCAATCGCTGGGAAAACGAGAGGTAAAGCAGCTGAAGCCATCAGGTGATCTGTATGCAGTACCCCACGAGAACTTTCACGTTTTGAGCGTTTCCAATCTTCAATCGATGGGTGTCCTTGATAAAAAGACACCGAATTACCTGTTTGATAGCTTGATGCTGTAACTGATAATGCGTGTAAGTGCCCTCTGGCAATATTACGCTCTAAGCGTTCAAAGGGAACGACTCTATTAATGAGTTGGCGTAAAGGTGAATTGTCTAATAATGATGTCGGCCGATTGCGATAAAGATCACTTCGCATCCACTTCGTCATGTTATTAAACATATGATGGGAGACATGAGAAAGATCACTGCGATATATATCATTAGTGCGCATGTTACGCCAAATCCACTCTAGTTTCTTTACACCTAAATGGAAACTAGAGGCATAACAGCCTAAAGCTGTACTGTTCATTGCGCCCGCCGAAGTGCCGCATAATACAGGAAAAGGAATGCTGTGATTACGTGGATAAAGAGTCGCTATCGCTTTTAGAACACCCACTTGATAAGCACCGCGCGCACCACCGCCACTGAGTAATAATCCAATCTTTTTGGTATTTACTTGATGATTCTTAGCGGGTTCTTCCATTAAAGTAATCTCTTTTAAAACAAGTTACATTGACCAACTTAACAAATATCTTAGCAAAGAGTAATGATTTATTGATTTAAAAAGGCTTTAATAGTCAGTAATTTGAGAATATTAATGGCTCGGTATGTATTTTTCTAAAAACGATCAAATGATATTGATGATATCAAAGATGCAAGACAATAAAGTGCACCGTCATTATGCGATTCAGTTTACTGTCGCTATTTCACTGCCTATTACTATGATTACTGATCAGCAACATTCTCAATTGCCCTATAGCGTAAACTCGGTTATGCAGCCCCATAGTTTAGCCACCGTTGATGAGGTGCTAATTTTGCTGATAAATCCGTCGAGTAAGATTGGTTATTGGCTTTCCCGCCAAAAGAATGAAAACTTATTAGAGATAATCTCGCAAAGAATACGCGTTCAAGCAGTAGCATGCCTTACACATAACTCCAGTCCTATTGCATTATTAGCTAATATATCCTTGATATTTGAAGCCTTGATAATTGAGCAAGCCTCTATTACTGATTCAATGGAGCCACGAATTCTCCAAGCAATGAAATTTCTACAATCTGCTTCTCCCCAAATTACAAGCTTAGATACGATAGCTAATCAAGTATCACTTTCTCCCAGCCGTTTTTTACATTTGTTTAAGCAAGAAATGGGCATCAGTTATCGCCGGTTTCAGTTGTGGCTGAGACTGCTAAGTTCAATTGATTTATTAACGCAGTCCCACTCAATTACCTTAGTGGCTCATGATAGTGGTTTCTCAGATAGTGCACATTATAGCCGTACATTTAAAGAGTGTTTCGGGTATACTCCCAACGAATTTAGAAAGATGAAGCGACTATATAACTAACCTATTTTAAATGGTTTTTTCAATTGGTTAGGTTGTAACTCGCCACAATAAGGAATTGTCATGTCAGACCAAGTACCTACCATTTTAGTCACCGACATCTTTGGTATCAATGCGCATTTATTATCACTTATTAAAGACAGTGGTTTAACGGACAATGTCACTATTATCGATCCCTATGATGGACAAACACATCAGTTTGATACTCAGCAACAGGCTTACGATGCCTTTATCAAATATGGGGGATTAGAGCATTACACAAATACACTGAGGCAGCACATATTAGGGCTAACACAACCCCATCGATTACTAGGATTTAGTGCTGGTGGTAGTGCCGTATGGCGAATGTTAGATCAATCACAAGATGTCATTAGTAATATTGCCGGTGCAAGGTGTTTTTATCCTGGGCAGATCCGAAATTTTGTCACACTGCAACCAAAGGTGGATGTTACTCTCACTTTCCCTAGCTTTGAAGCACACTTTGAGTTACAACCTGTTATTGAGCAACTCAAGAACACACCTAGGGTAGTTTGCGTTGAAACTGACCATGAACATGGCTTTATGAACGCCCAACTAGCGGTTTTTAATCAACAAGCTTATAAAGCGTTTTGCCAAGAATATTAATAATACCATTTCCATTAATTATGTGATCTTGTTGTGCGAAGAAATAATTTACTAGTACAAGGCGCTCGAGTGAGTAATAGC
>Ga0105354_1001495_pt1 | contig 14336 bp, 7 predicted proteins | sample GOMGulsemesocosm_FD_83658 | JGI IMG/M metagenome (GOLD analysis project Ga0105354, IMG submission 83658) | Methane-oxidizing microbial communities from mesocosms in the Gulf of Mexico - GOM9B Gulf of Mexico | ecosystem: Environmental > Aquatic > Marine > Cold seeps | place: USA: Gulf of America...
CATATACTAAATGGTGTAATCCTCGTACTCCAACATCTCCAATATACATTGAAGGACGCATACGTACATGCTCCATTCCTTCTAATGCCTGAATACTATCTGCTGAATACTGATTTTGTTTATTTTCTTCGCTCATAAAATAATTGCTATTATTCCTTCATTTTTTATGAAGACAGACAAATATAATAAAACGAAGTAAAATAATAGGTGTTCTAATCAATAGAATAGCCCGAGTTATCAACATTCCTTAAAAAGAAAAAAAGTTGCTTAAAAACGCTAATTTGAGTCTTATTTTGAATTTGAATTCAAAAAAACAGCCGGTAATAAAAATGTAGATTTAAAAATAGCTTAAAACAGCTTATTCAAAGAAGTAATTATTTCCCTTTCTCTTTTTCAGTAATCCATTTAGACAAATACTTAGTACTTTTAAGAGTATGATGCATTAGCATTGCTCCAACAAAGTTTGAGGTCCGATGCTTATTTAATGATTTAGACAATAATTCAATTCTTGAAATAAAACTTTCTTGATACTTAACATTACCATAGATAGTATCTATAATCTGAAATCCATTCTGCTGAGCTCCCCCCCATAATCTTTCATTTTCGTATAATTCAATTGCTTTAGATGCAATTTCTTCTGGAGTATCAACAACAAACCCACTCCAAGGCAAATCATGAGTCATTCCTTCAGCTCCAATTGAAGTTGTTACACTTGGTAGTCCATTTTGCATAGCATCGGTAAACTTTCCTTTTATTCCTGCTCCAAAACGAATTGGCGCTAAACAAACACGAGATTCTTGCATTACTCGATGTACATCATCCACCCAGCCTTTAACCAGAAAGCCTTCTGTTTTTTTATTTAACTGCGTTACTTTTTCTGAAGGATAGGAACCATACACATGTAACTCAGCTTTTGGCAACTCTTTTCTTATCATCGGCCAGATTGTATGTTTTAAATACAATACCATATTCCAATTTGGCTCATGTCGGAAATTACCAATACACATAAAATGTTGCCTATCTGCAAAACTTGGTAACTCTGAAGTTTTAGCGTCAGTTAACTTATCTACTAAAAACGGTAAATAGCACAATAATGATTCATCTACTTTAAAAACATCCTGCAATAACTGCACTTCATAGGTAGAAATAATAAGCGTTAAATCACAACGATAAATACTAGCCAATTCTCTTTTTGCTATTTCCGAACTCAATAGTATATCAGTAGTAAATTCTATTTTTTTCTTAAATACTTCTTGACGGGTTTTACGTAAACAGTGTAAATCCTCAGTATCCAGAATCTGTATCGCATCTGGACATTGTTCTGCTACACGCCAACCAAATTGCTCCTCAATCATAAAACGATCAAACAACACCATATCCGGCTGCAATTCCTTTACATACTCATCAAAACTATCATGATTCAACTGAATTTGTTTTGTTACCACCCCAAATTCACTCAAATCAACCATATGATTCGTTTCTGTAGCTGTTGTAACAAAATGAATTTCCCAGCTTTGCTTTTGAAACAGTTCAATTAACTGCATCATTCTACCTCCAGCAGCCGATGAATTTGGCTCCGGCCATACAAAACCAATGATTAATATTTTAGTAGATGTATTCAATTAGTTTTAATTTGTATTTAAAGAAAGACACACCTTATCACCCAATCAAATTGAATGTAAACTATAACCTTCTCCGTAAATTTAAGAGACATAATATTATCTTAGAAAATATTATCCTTTAAAGTCTTTACTATGTAATTCAAAAATAATATTCTTCGGGAATCCTTCGTCAATACGAGTTGGGTGTAATTGAAATTTATTTTTAACCAATAACAACTTAGAGCTTTCATTCTCTATCTGAGTAAAAGCTTCAATTCTTGAAAATCCTAATTTTTGAAAACCATAAGAAACCACTGCCTTTAACGCCTCTGACATAATTCCCTTTTTCTGAAACTTCGGATTCAAGTCATACCCAACTTCTGCTACTGAATTATCTTCAGAAAAGCTGTGCAAAGATATTGTTCCAATTAACTTATTATCTTCTCCAAAAGTAATTGCCCATGGAATAGCCTTATTATCAACCATATTCCTTTCAGTCCTCTCTATAAACGCTATTGTCTCATCAATACTTTTCTGCGGATCTCTGGCTATGTATTTCCCCACCTCTAAACTTGAACGAAGAAAAAACACTTCACCTACATCCGCTTTATTAACTTGACGTAAAACCAACCGCTCTGTTTCTAAAACTGGAAAAGTTATTATATTTAATTCTCTCATTTTATAAATTTTCAATTGCTGCTTCTGCACATCGCTCCCCATCCATGGCCGCTGATATAATCCCTCCTGCATAACCACCTCCTTCTCCACAAGGATATAACCCCTCTACTTCTGGGTGCGCTAAATTCTCTTTTCTTGGTATATTTACGGGAGATGAAGTTCTTGATTCTACTCCAATTACATTTGCTTGTTCCGTATAAAACCCATTCATTTTTTCTCCAAAAGCCTTAAATCCTTTCCTTAATCGTCCTCCTATATTTTTTGGCAATAACGAATGTAATGGCGCTGATTTCAACCCTGGTTGATACGATGTTGAGTTTAAATCATTCGATGATTTCCCTTCAACAAAATCAGTCAATCGTTGCGCCGGAGCTACCTGACTTCTTCCACCAGCATTAAATGCCAATTTTTCTAAATCTTTTTGAAACTCTAATCCTTTTAACACTCCAAAATCATTGTATTTAGGAATATCTTTTTCAATATCAATTTCCACAACAATACCTGAATTTGCAAACTCGTTATTACGTTTAGATGGTGACATTCCATTAACAACTACTTCTCCATTCGCAGTTGCCGCAGGAACAATAAAGCCTCCAGGACACATACAAAATGAGTATACTCCTCTATCACGTACTTGATGTACTAAACTATATGCAGCAGCTGGCAACAATACATTACGTTCATCACTACAATGGTATTGAATAGAATCGATTATATGTTGTGGGTGCTCTACACGAACTCCCATTGCAAAAGATTTTGCTTTTAATGCTATTTTTTTATCATGCAACAGTTCATAAATATCTCTTGCCGAATGACCCGTTGCTAAGACAACTGCATTAACATTCATTTCTACCCCTTTATTTAAATGAACTGCCTTAATCTTACCATTAGCTACAACAAAATCAATCACTTTAGCTTCAAAATGAACTTCTCCACCATACTTTAATATTGTCTCACGAATATTAGTAACCACTTTAGGCAACTTATTAGTACCAATATGAGGATGTGCATCTACTAAAATTTGATCTGTTGCTCCATGATACACCAAGTTTTCGAAAATTCGGCGTACATCACCTCGCTTTAAACTTCTGGTATATAATTTACCATCAGAATACGTTCCTGCACCACCTTCTCCAAAACAATAGTTCGAGTCTTCATTTACAAAATGATCCTGATTAATCGCTTTTAAATCACGTCTTCTGTTTTGAACATCTTTACCACGTTCTAAAACAATTGGTTTATACCCTAACTCAATACAACGTAACGCTGCATACATCCCAGCAGGACCAAACCCAATAATATGAATCTCTTTAGCAGAAGAAACATCTTTATAATCAAAAATATAGTCTGAAGATTCTGGCGGAAATTCTTTAATATAAACAGCTACTTTATAGTTAAACACAATTAACTTCTTTCTCGCATCAATAGATTTACGAAGAATTTTAACCGTATTAATATCTTTTCTATCAATACCCATAAAGCTTGCTGCTTTTATCTTCAGAATATTTTCTATTCTTTCCTCTTTAATAGATACTCGTAATTGTAGCTCTTTTACCATTATACAAAACTACTCAAATTAACCTCAAAAAAAAAGGTCTTCCAATCGGAAGACCTTTTTAATATTAATATGTGATGTATTACAATTTTACACGTAATAAAAATTCTGGTCCACCACTTGTTTGATCTTTAATATCAGATGTTGCAAAATCATATGCAAATCCTAAATCTAACATTTTTCCAACTTCAAATGATGCCAATACTGACATAGAATCATTTAATCGATAACTTCCTCCTAATTCAAATTTCTTGTAAAAACGTGCGCTTACATTTAAATCTAAACCAAATGGAGCTCCATCGATATAGCGAGTCATTAAAGCAGGTATTAATTGGATATTCTCATTTAAATCATAATAATATCCACCTCCAAACATTACTAAAGTTGCATCAGCAGCTTCTTGCGCAGCACCACCAGCGATTTCCTCATAACGTTCTGCTTGTAATATTCTTGGTGCTGATAAACTTACAAAATACTTCTCTGCTTTATAATAAGCTCCTAATCCGAAATTTGGATTAAACTTACTTACTTGACCTTGATTAATTCCATCCTGAGTTTGCAATCTATTAAAATCTACACTGAAAAAACTTCCTCCAGCTTTCAATCCTAAAAATAAATCCTTCCCTTCTCCAAAACTTAATTTGTATGAAAAGTTTGCAAATACATTAGTTTCTTTTTGTATAAATACTCGATCTGAAACGACTTCCAACCCAATACCAACTTTATCATTAAAGCTTCCTTGAGCAGCTAATGATTGTGTTTGAGGCCCATCATGAACTCCGTTAAATTGATCCTTATAACTAATTACATTGATCTCCGTTTTTTCTGTACTACCAACATAAGCAGGGTTAATCAAACTCATGTTTTGACGCCAAAACGTATATTCTGGTGTTTGTTGTGCACTTGCTCCTAAAGAGAATAATAATGCTACAGCACCTATAAATTTATATGTTTTTTTCATTTGTATTTATATTTTTTGAAAACTTACTAAGTAATTCCTTACTTAGTAAGTTTATTCTATTTTAAATGATTTATTAGTAATTGATATACATCCAACCTGTAGTAACTTTCGCCTCTCCTTGAGTTGAAGTGTACTCGATTACATAGTAATAAGATCCAGCAGGTAATAATCCACTTCCACCTTCTGTTGATTCTCCTCCCCATGTGTTATTCACATAGTTTGATGCATCAAATACTTTTACTCCATGACGGTTAAATACTTTTACTGTATTATTGTTTACGTATTCAATATTCTTGATATCCCAAGTATCGTTTTGCAAATCTCCATTTGGTGTTAATGCATCAGCAGGTTCTATTGATTCACACACATCACCTATTCCATCACTATTAGCATCTTCTTGACCAGAGTTAGCTGTCAATGGACAGTTATCATCAATATCTAAAACACCATCAGCATCAGTATCTTGACATAAATCACCAATTCCATTTCCATCAACATCTGCTTGATCTGTATTAGCTACAGTAGGACAGTTATCATTAATATCTATAACAGTATCTGAATCTGTATCCTGACAAGCATCTCCAATTCCATTTCCATCTACATCTGCCTGATCTGGGTTTGGAGTTGTTGGACAATTATCATTAGCATTTAAAACACCATCATTATCTAAATCATCACATACATTCCCAATTCCGTTTCCATCATCATCTGCCTGATCTGTATTAGCTGTTGTTGGACAATTATCATTAATATCTAAAATTGTATCTGAATCAGTATCCTGACAAGCATCTCCAATTCCATTTCCATCAACATCCGCCTGACCTGGATTTGCTGTAGTTGGACAGTTATCATTAATATCTAAAATTGTATCTGAATCAGTATCTTGACATGCATCTCCAATTCCATTGCCATCAACATCTTCTTGACCTGGATTTGCTGTATTTACACAGTTATCAACACCATCCGCGACACCATCTCCATCAGCATCAAAGGCCATTTCAAAATTCCTTACTACAGAAAGTACAGAATCACCACAACCATTCGTTGCTTTTACTCTCCAATAATATGTAGTACCTGCTACTAAACCTGTAGCTGCATAACTGTTTGTTGTTACGTTATTTGTTGTTGCTCCCATTGTAAAACCAGCGTCAGTAGCAGTTTCTACAGTATACGAAGTTACCCCCGCTATAGCATCCCATGTTAAAGTAACAGATGGAAATATCAAGCCAACTGCATTATCAGCAGGTGATGTTAACACTGGTGCCCCAGGTAAACCAGCCGCAATATTAAGCACAACATCTACAGTTTTCACATCAGACCCTGTTGCTGTTATTGTTATTGTATTGTCTCCAGCTGGAAAACTTGTTAAACCAGTTACAGTCATTGTAAATGCGCCAGCTGCATTCATTGAAGTTGGAGATATTACAGCATTTACTCCAACAGGTAAAACTGAAGTTACTGCTAAAGTAGTATTTTGAGAATACCCATTAACTATTGTGAAGTCATAATTAAAAACAGCACTAGCTGCTGAATTACATAAAGCAATAGGGCTGTTTGTTGCTGCAATAGCATAATCTGGCACAGGTGCTAACACATTAATTGTATAATCCTCCACTTCCGCATCATGATCATTCTCACATGAGGTAGGTAAAGCCGTACCTATAGAGGCTGAATACTTAGTTGTAACTCTCATAATTGTAGTCCCTAATACCGCTCCAGCTGGAACTGTAATTGATAAAGGAGAGTTTGCTACAGCACCATCCGTTTGATTTGCAACTCCTCCTAAGTCATATTCTTCGGTTGCTGGTTCAAATACACAGTTTTGATTCCAGTCAATCCAAGCAATTGAATTTACAGCATAATTTCCATCTGTATTTACTTGAACTATTAAATCATATGCATCCCCAATAAGAACATCTGTAGACATTGCTGTATAATCACTATAACCAGCTGGTTTTGCCGAAGGATTATCTATTGTATTAAACGCTACTCTTGTTGTACTTGTTGCGTATTGCGTCGTACCTACTGAAGGACATAAAGTACAGGCCTCTGTTGTAAAATTTCTTACTACTGAATACCCCGTAGTAGTACATGTATTAACTGCCCTTACTCTCCAATAATATTGAGTAGTTGAACTCAATCCTAAAGGATTATATTGATTTGTAGTAACAGAAGCATTATCTATAATATTAGCAAAACCTGCATCAGTAGCCACATCAACATCATAACTAGCTGCATTAGAATCTGCACCCCAAGTTAATGTAAATGGAGCAGCTACACCAACAGCATTATCTGCAGGAGTAGTTAAATTTGGCACAGCAACTGTACCATCATAAACATTCAATGTAACCTGAGAATCAAAGGTAACCGATGTAGGAGTTCCTGTTCCTGTAACAGTAATATTATGCTGACCCAAAGCTGCTGCCGTAATATTAGATACTGTCATTGTAACAGCGGTTCCATCAGCACTTGCTGAAGCAGGAGAAAACACTATATTACTTGCCCCAGGGTTCCCTGAAGCTGAGAAAGTAGTAGCTCCTGTATATCCTAAAAATGTATTGTATGTAAAGGTATATACTGCATTATTAGGCTCACACACATCCATAGTTGTATTTGCAAAAGCCATTGCGAATTCAGCTGTTTGAATAGTTATAGCTCCTGAATTTACAGCATAAAATATGTTTGTTGCACTTTCAACAACAACTCTACCTACTGACGTAGTTATTAAAGGCACTGTTATACTTTCAGATCCATCATTAGGAGTGTTTGCTAAAAGTGTTGTAAAAGTTGCTCCGTTATCAGCTGTAAATAAAATATTTACATTTGGAGAATTTACCGCACCACCATTAGTTCCAGCTACATTCCATGTTATTGTTTCTGTTGAACCAGCGTTCCAACCAGTCGCTGCAGTTTGAGAAGTAACTGTAAATGCTCCATTAGAATCATCTACTGCCACTGCCATGTCATCAATTTTATTCTGACCACCACCTGCTATATTATCTCTTACTGTTAATCTAAATGTATAATTTCTAGAAACCGTATTAATTACCTCCCAGTCACCCGGTGTACCTGCAACTCCTAAAGAACCTCCCATCACCATTGGTAAGTTAGGGAAATATCTAGTTGGAGAAGCTGTTGGATCTAATGATCTAAATGATGGTCCTGTAGTATCCGTTGAGCTTGGATGCGTATTTCCAGGTCCTCCAATATCACTTTGTTCCCAACAATAAGATATCGTTCCAGCTGCATCTACAGTCCCTGATCCTGTTAACTTAAATGCTGTTCCTGAAGGTATAGTATAATCAGCCCCAGCATTTACTGTTGGAGTTGCTTGCGTTAAATTAGCTTCTGTATCACATGTTCTTGAAGCTACATGCGCTGTAACTTGTTCTATTGTGAAGTAATGAAAATATGGATCTGAGTGTGGCTGAACATCTGTAGCTCCAGTAATACCCGCATATCCCATAATTGTAGACCCAGAACCTGGCTCTAAATTTGCTCCAGAACCCTCATTATTATGTGTAAATGTATGATTTCCTCCAAATTGATGTCCCATTTCATGTGCAACAAAATCAACATCAAAATCAACCCCACTCGCTACAGTTGATTGTGTAAATGCACTACCTTTTTGTCCATCAACGCAAATACAACCAATACATCCTGCATTACCATTATTACCTGCTTGATTAAATACATGACCAATATCATAGTTTGCTTCACCAATAACAGCAGTTAAATGCGCTTGCAACTCTCCATTTAAATTAGCTCCTGGATATGGATCTGTAGCAGCATCTAAATGTATAATTGCTGATTCATTTGCAATCATCACCATTGTTGTTGCAAAATCATTTTCAAAAATACCATTAACACGAGTCATTGTTGTATTAAACTGAGCCATAACTCCTGCTTCTGTTCCTCCACCAGTACCAGCACCATATTCTCCTGTACATGATAAGGCTAAACGAAATGTATGTAATGTTCCAGTATCAGCATCTTTTGATGCATTAGCAACATTACTTTTCATTTTTTCACCAAATTGCTCATCTGTATCACAAGCAAAATCAGATTTTGTAGTATTAGACCTATCAAATACCACATATACTTTATCTTGATTTGAATATAATTCAATAAATGAAGTGTTTTTTCCTTCAGCTCTTCTCATACTGGCAATCCCATTTTCATCAGACACACTAAAACGAATCGTTGAAGAAGGATTTTCAACTCCTTGCCCTGCATATGATCTTAAATTCGGGTATTGAGCTTGTAATTCTGGATCCATAACTGAGGCCTCAATAATTCTAAATGATTCTAACACACCGTTAGAATTTGGGAAGTTTAAAATTACATTTGAATTCGCTGGCAAAACCTGCCCTCGTTTTGGAGCACTTGATAACACTTGTTTAACATCTGCTAGATTTAATTTAAAAGCTTTTGCCTCTAAAGGTATATTAGCTTGAGTTGTTTGTTTAAAATTAGATTTAGACACTTCTGTCCAAATTTCTCTCTTGTTGTTTTGGGAAAAACCAAAATTCATTGCTAATATCATCAGCAATGAAAACAACATTTTCATGGGTAGATTAATTTTCATACTTTTAAATTTATACTATAATTAGGTTAATAAAGTGTTAAATGTAACAAAAAAAAACATATAACATCTTTTAGAATAATATAAAAATGCGTAGTAACAAAAAAAGGTCTTCCAATTGGAAGACCTTTTTAATATTAATATGTGTGTGATGTATTACAATTTTACACGTAATAAAAATTCTGGACCACCACTTGTTTGATCTTTGATATCAGATGTTGCAAAATCATATGCAAATCCTAAATCTAACATTTTTCCAACTTCAAATGATGCTAATACTGACATAGAATCATTCAATCGGTAACTCCCTCCTAACTCAAACTTCTTGTAAAAACGTGCGCTTACATTAACATCTACCCCAAATGGAGCTCCATCGATATAACGAGTCATTAAAGCAGGTATTAATTGGATATTCTCATTTAAATCATAATAATATCCACCTCCAAACATTACTAAAGTTGCATCAGCAGCTTCTTGCGCAGCACCGCCATTGATTTCCTCATAACGCTCTGCTTGTAATATTCTTGGTGCTGATAAACTTACAAAATACTTCTCAGCTTTATAATAAGCCCCTAATCCGAAATTCGGATTAAACTTACTTACTTGACCTTGATTAATTCCATCCTGAGTTTGTAATCTATTAAAATCTACACTGAAAAAGCTTCCTCCAGCCTTCAATCCTAAAAATAAATCCTTCCCTTCTCCAAAACTTAATTTGTATGAAAAGTTTGCAAATACATTAGTTTCTTTTTGAATAAATACTCGATCTGAAACAACTTCCAATCCAATACCAACTTTATCATTAAAGCTTCCTTGAGCAGCTAATGATTGTGTTTGAGGCCCATCATGAACTCCATTAAACTGATCCTTATAACTAATTACATTGATCTCTGTTTTTTCTGTACTACCAACATAAGCAGGGTTTATCAAACTCATGTTTTGACGCCAAAACGTATACTCTGGTGTTTGTTGTGCACTTGCCCCTAAAGAGAATAATAACGCTACAGCACCTATAATTTTATATGTTTTTTTCATTTGTATTTGTATTTTTTGAAAACTTATTAAGTAATTTCTTACTTAATAAGTTTATTCCATTTAAATGATTTGTTAGTAATTGATATACATCCAACCTTTAGTAACTTTCGCTTCTCCTTGAGTTGAAGTATACTCGATTACATAGTAATAAGATCCAGCAGGTAATAATCCACTTCCACCTTCTGTTGATTCTCCTCCCCATGTATTGTTTACATAGTTTGATGCATCAAATACTTTTACTCCATGACGGTTAAATACTTTTACAGTATTATTATTTACATATTCAATATTCTTAATATTCCAAGTATCGTTTTGTAAATCTCCATTTGGTGTTAAAGTATCAGCCGGCTCAATTGACTCACATACGTCACCAACACCATCATTATTAGCATCTGCTTGATCAGTGTTAGCTGTTAATGGACAATTATCATTAATATCTAAAACACCATCAGCATCAGTATCTTGACATAAATCTCCAATTCCATTTCCATCAACATCTGCTTGATCTGTATTAGCCACAGTAGGACAGTTATCATTAATATCTAAAACAGTATCTGAATCAGTATCCTGACAAGCATCTCCAACTCCATTTCCATCAACATCTGCCTGATCTGGGTTTGCTGTATTTACACAGTTATCAACACCATCTAAAACACCATCTCCATCTGTATCAAATACAGTAGTAAATTTAAAGACTGATGAATAAGTACTATCCCCACAAATATTTGTTGTTTTTACTCTCCAGAAATAATCTGTACCTGCTGCTAAACCTCCAAAATTATATGTTAGTGTACTTACTGAATTTGATGTTGTATTTGCAGTAAACGCATTATCCGTAGCTGTTTCTACAGTATATGTTGTTACGCCAGTAACTGCCGCCCATGTTAATGTAGCAGATGGAAGCGCTAAACCAGTAGCATTGTTTGCTGGAGCAGTTAAACTTGGTGCAGCCGTAACTCCAGCCGCAACATTAAGAACTACATCTACTGTTTTTGTAGTAGTACCTGTAGCTGTTATAGTAATTGTATTATCCCCTGCTGGTAGATTTGTTAAACCTGTTACAGTTAAAGTAAACGATCCTGCACCAGTAAATGATGTTTGTGAAATCACTGCATTTACTCCTGCTGGTAACGGTGAAGGTGTAGTAACAGCTAAAGTTGTATTTGCTGAATAACCATTTATTACACCAAAATTATAATTAAAAACAGCATTTGTTGCTGAATTACATACAGCTATTGGACTATTTGTTGCAGTAATCGAATAATCAGGTGTTAAATTATATACATTTGTAAGGAAAGTCTGTGTAGCTAAATATGCATTTACACGATCTTCTTGTTCCTTAGACAACATCCACATATGACTATCGTTAACATAATCCATATAATTCATTGTTAATGCTTTCTGACCTGCTACACAACCATCAACTGAACCAGTTGCAGGTGTACCATAAGTTGGTGCAGCTACCGCAGGAGTATCAGCAACACTATCTCCAGGCGCTGTACAACCACCATTAAATGTATGATCTAAATTAAAAAAGTGTCCTAACTCATGTGTTGTTGTTCTACCTAAATTATATGGTGCTCCAGGTACATAAGCAATCCCATTACTTGTACACCCTGGGGCAATTGCGTCAGATCCAAATGCTGCAGGTGACATTACTACTGCAGCTCCAGCAGCAATACTACCGGCTAAAGGAGAATATCCTAAAATACCATTTCCAGCATCTTTAATTAAAAAGTTTTTATATCCTGCCCATTTAATATCAGCATCAGCTCCACCTCCAAAATTATACCCGACAGTAACTGCTGGTTCTCCTTCTACTAAGTTAGGATCTGTATTTGCTGGATGATTAAGTGTTCCAATTACAAATTGTACATCAAGAGCTCCTTTATCAGTATTTGTACTTGCATAAATAGCTTGTACTGCAGGAGTCCAATTCGAAATATCCGTATTAGTTGCTGTAAAATCTTGATTTAAAACATCTATTTGACTTTGTGCTAAAGCAACTAAACATGCTCTATCTGCATTATTTCCGCCAGGAAAATGAACAGCTACAGGTATTACAAGTGTTGCTTGTGGAGCTTGAGCTAATTGAGGTGCTAACTTTGCTGCTTTTACCTTTAAAAGCTCTGTTTCAAAATTTTGTTGTAAAACCTGATACTCTTGAGCAAACACTGGGTCAGCTAATTTTTCTTGCATACGCTGTTCCATTCCACAAGTCCTATGCTGGTCTTGTGCATAACTAACTACTGATAATACCATTAATAGTATTGTGACAGTAATTGATTTAAAATTAAATTTCATAATTAATGAATTTAGGGTTAATAATTTTTGTGATTAATAATTTATGTGATCAATTAAGGGGCTAAATATAGTAAAAATATCCGATTAACGGTAAAAAAAAAGGGGTCTGCAACTTAAAAAACACCAATATATTATATGAGTAAGTATTTTTAACATACATTTAACCATATTACGAAATACAACTGCCTCCTTTATTTACGGTAGTCTCATGCTATAAAACAGCCTCATAGAAAGCTATACCATTAAATTTTTCATTCTTGAATATGAAATAATAAAATTTATAAAAACTGTCAAATTTTAATACTTTATAATTAATAATTAAAATGTCTTGTAACAAATCAAGTTAAAAGAAGACTTACTTTACAGAACAACTCAATTACACCATTTAAAAACCAAAATTAATGACTGCAAATTCTTTATTTTTCACTTTTTATTCTTTGAAAAACAAAACCGAAACTATGGCTATATTGTTATTTTTCAAATCGATAAATCAAAAAAAAAATCAATTTTCAACTAATCATTCTGAATTTTAATTGGTATTAGTGGACAAAGAACTCGAACATAGTTTTGTTACTCAATTAGAGAAACATCAAAACATCATTCATAAGGTATGTAGATTATACACCAATAATCAAGATGCCCACAATGATTTGTTTCAAGAAGTTACCATACAATTATGGAGAGCTTTTCCAAAATTTAGGGGAGAAGCAAAATTCAGCACTTGGATGTATCGTATTGCATTAAATACTGCAATTACACTTTACAGGAAATCAAAACGTAAAATTCAAACTAACGATATTGCTGATTTTCATTTTAAAATTAAATCTGAAGAATATGATGATACCGAAGAAGAACAATTAAAATTAATGTATTCCGCTATAAAGCAATTATCTGATATTGAAAAGGCCTTAATTTTCTTATACTTAGAAGAAAAAAACTACAAGGAAATTTCAGAGACCATGGGAATTAGTGAAGTTAATGCACGAGTGAAAATGAATAGAGCAAAAGGAAAACTTAAAAAAATATTAAACCCATAATTATGGAAGAATTAGATATACTAAAAAAAAGCTGGAATAAAGATATTCACCCAAAAATTTCAGCTGAATCAATATATAAGATGATCTTAAAAAAATCATCTTCAGCTGTAAAATGGATATTTATCATTAGTATGATAGAATTAGCTATTGGATTAACCTCAGGAATTCTTTTACTTATTAACCCTGAAAACGAATTAGGTTTACCTTCTTGGCTAGAAACAACAGTTACAATAGCTGGGATACTAATTCCTGTTATTTATTCCTATAAATTTTTCAAAAACTACCAAACAATTAATATTACCAGTAGCGTAAAAGGATTATTAAATAACATTATCAAAACTCGTAAGACTGTTAAACAATTTGTGTTAATAAACTTAACCCTAATAGCTATAATGATTTTTTATATCCTTTGTCATACCCTTACAACAGTTCCTGTCGGTATAGATAATGAAGTATCTTTACAATTAATCACACTCAAAGATTATTTTGTCTTAATACTTGTAGTGTTAATTTTAACTTCAATAGTAATTGGGATTTGTCTTTTTATCTACTTCTTATTATATGGTATATTAATGCGTAC
>Ga0105354_1001498_pt1 | contig 14327 bp, 11 predicted proteins | sample GOMGulsemesocosm_FD_83658 | JGI IMG/M metagenome (GOLD analysis project Ga0105354, IMG submission 83658) | Methane-oxidizing microbial communities from mesocosms in the Gulf of Mexico - GOM9B Gulf of Mexico | ecosystem: Environmental > Aquatic > Marine > Cold seeps | place: USA: Gulf of America...
AGCCTGAACTCCATAATTCTGGAGTAGATTTTGCTGCTTGGTGTACCTATAAATACCTAAACTCTGGACCTGGTAGTTTAGCAGGATTATTCATTCATGAAAAACATGCCTACAATAAGGATTTAAAAAAGTTTTCAGGATGGTGGAGCCATAACAAAACCACACGTTTTAACATGCGTCAAGATTTAGATATTACTCCGGGTGCTGAAGGATATCAATTAAGTAACCCTCCTATTCTATCTATGGCAGCAATTAAGGCTTCTTTAGATATGTTTAACAACGTAGGAATGGATGCTTTACGTGAAAAATCAGAAAAACTAACTGGTTATTTTGAGTTTTTACTAAATACTATTGAATCTGATAGCATTAAAATAATTACGCCTACAAACCCAAAAGAAAGAGGGTGTCAATTATCTATCCAAGTAAAAAATGCTGACAAAAGCTTACATAAAAAGTTAACAGAAAACCATATCATAACGGACTGGAGAGAGCCAGATGTTATCCGTTGTGCACCAATCCCTATGTACAATTCATTTGAAGATGTATACAAGATGGTTGAAAAATTAAAAGAATTAGTTTAAATAATAACACTAACAAAACTTATTATGAACAAAGTTTTATTACAGTTAATCGCATTTGTTTTATTTTCTACAAACGTATTTGCACAAATACCTAAGTTAGATCATATTAAAAACCTAAAAGAATCTAAGGTCATTATTGGTTTAAGTGGGAACTCACATATAAATAAAAACCTTGAAGAAATAGTAAAATCTAATTGGAAACTATGTGATATAGACAGCTCATTACCTTATGAGGAAGCTCTAAAAAAAGCCAGTGAAAATGAAAATTTATTTGTTGTTTATATAGGTTCAATAACTAGTCGATCATTCAAACATAGTTTAGGTGATAATTGGGATTTTAGGTTTATCTCTAAAGGTAAATTTGTTGGTCTTTCTAACGGACGTAAAAGACCACTTATGAGAAGCTACATACCAACTTATAATCATGTAGTGACTAATGAATCAATCACTCACGGTCTAAATTTTATGCAAACTCTTTTCACCTCTATGCTTAATAAAAATGAAGGAGCTAGAGCAATTGTAAAGCTATACAAAAAAGAGGCTCACAAATTAGCTAACAAAACACTTTACATACCTAAGGATTGGATTCATAAAAAATTAACAGAAGAAGTTATCGCAAAAACATATGGATCTTCAAACTTTAAAATAGTTGATTACGAAGTATGGAAAGATGCTATAATAAATAAAAAAGAAGGAATCGCGTATGTTATTTTAATTCCATATCCAATTCAAGGTGATTATGTCTATCAACACCACATTTTCGATTCAGCAACAAATCAATTATATGCAATAAGTCAACCAGGAGCTGCTATAAAAATGAACAAAATTAATTTATCAAAAGCAAATACTGGCTATATTACTAAGAAAAACATTAAAAAATACAAAGGGGTATTATCTGGTAAATGGTAATACTTTAAATATCATAACATCATGAACAAAGGAAAACTAATAAAACACAAAGCAACTCCAAGAGGTAAATTTCCACATGTAAAACGTGTAGGTGATTTTATATTTGTTTCAGGAACAAGTTCAAGAAGAACAGATAATACTTTTGAAGGAGTTGAAGTTGATGAATTTGGAACAACCAAATTAGATATTAAAGCACAAACAAAAGCTGTTTTAGAAAACATCAATGATATATTAAAAGAAGAAGGTGCGAGTTTAAAAGACATCGTAGATGTTTCTTCATTTTTAGTAAACATGAACGATTTCGGAGGTTATAACGAAGTATATGCACAATATTTTGATTATGATGGACCTACTCGTACAACAGTTGCCGTACACCAATTACCTCATCCTCATTTATTAGTTGAGATTAAAGTTACTGCATACAAAAAACAATAAAACATCATTACGAAGTTTTGAAAAAAACTGAAGTAATCTTATCAAATAGATTGCTTCGTTTATACTTCACTTGTAATGACAGATCATAAACAAATGGCTAACGACAAAAAAATACTAAACACTTCTGTTGAAAAAGCATTCAAAATATTGGATTGCTTTACTCCTACTATTCAAGAATTAGGAGTTACTGAAATTGCCCATAAAATGGGTACTAACAAAAGTGCAGTATACAGAATGTTAGCAACTATGGTTGCATTGGATGTGATACAACAAAATCCTGATAATGATAAATATCGTTTAGGGTTGAAATTATTTGAGTTGGGGCAACGTGTTTCTATCAATAAAAACTTTATCAATAAGGCAAAACCTTATATGGAGGAATTAGTTAAACGTGCTGATGAAACTGCCCATCTAGCTATTTACAAAAATCAAGAAGTTTATTTTTTAGATAAAGTAGAAGGCCCTCATGACTTACAAATAAACACTCAAATCGGCTCTAAGAAGCAATTATATTGTACCGGCTTAGGTAAAATCATGCTTGCTTTTGGTGAGCCTAATTATAAAGAAGTAATTCAAAATTTATCTTTAGAAGCCATTACTGGTAATACCATCACTAATAAAGCAAAATTACTTTTAGAAATTGATAACATCAAAAAAGAAGGGTTTGCTTTAGATATGGAAGAAACTGAAGTAGGATTAATCTGTGTTGCTGTTCCTGTATTTAATCGTAACGGACAGTTTATTGCTGCCATAAGTAACTCAGGACCAACCGCTAGATTTAATGAGGCAAAGATTCAGAATTACACAGATGTACTAAAAGATACTGCAAACCAATTGAAAGTAATTTTTAACTAAAAAATAAAGAAATAGAGAATACCTAATTAAAAATCAAATGTATCCTCGAGCAAGGTCAAGAGGTTAATTATGAAAACATATTATATTTATATACTAAAATGTTCAGATGAGTTACTTTATACAGGAGTAACAAATAATATATCAAGACGGTTTGATGAACATCAAAATGGACTAAATAAAAAATGTTTTACTTACAATAGAAGACCTATAAAATTAATATTTCACCAGGAATTTAATGATATAGAACAAGCTATTTCGTTTGAAAAGAAAATTAAAAGATGGAGTCAACAAAAAAAGTTAGCTTTAGCAAGTGAAGATTATGATATGTTACAGGTTTTATCCGAATGTAGAAACTCTAGTCATTCAAAATATAAACCTGGTTTAAAATAATAATGAAATGTCCCCTCGAGCGCAGTCGAGAGGTCTTTTATAATACGGACTCCTAAAAAGGTCTCGACTGCGCTCGACCAGACAAACGTCACATGGAAAAAACAAAAATATTAAACTACATAAACGGAGAACTGGTGGCACCAGTGGCAAACGAATGGATTGACAACTATGACCCATCTAACGGTGAGGTATATAGCTTAATTCCAAATTCATCAGAAGCAGATGTAGAAAATGCCTATCAAGCAGCAGCTGATGCTTTCCCATCTTGGTCTAATACTACTTTAGAAGAACGCAGTAAAATACTTTCTAAAATAGCTTCACTAATTGAAGAAAACCTTGAAGAGTTTGTGGCAGCAGAATCTCAAGATAATGGTAAACCATTAAGTTTAGCTCGAGCAGTTGATATCCCTAGAGCATCTAGTAATTTTCAGTTTTTTGCAAATGCAATTACTCAATTTTCGAGTGAATCTCATGAGAGTGTGGGCTTAAATGCTTTTAACTTCACCTTACGTAGTGCCATTGGTGTTGTAGGGTGTATATCTCCTTGGAATTTACCTTTGTATTTATTCTCTTGGAAAATAGCTCCTGCCTTAGCTACAGGGAATACAGTCGTTGCAAAACCGAGTGAAGTAACCCCAATGACAGCTTACTTACTTGGAAGAATCTGTAACGAAGCAGGACTACCAAAGGGAGTATTAAACATCGTTCATGGATTAGGTCATACAACAGGTCAAGCTATTGTAGCACATGAAAAAATAAAAGCAATTTCTTTTACAGGAGGAACAGCAACTGGCGCTCATATTGCACGTACAGCTGCTCCAATGTTTAAAAAGTTGTCATTAGAATTAGGTGGTAAAAACCCGAACCTAATATTTGCAGATTGTGACTATGAAAAGATGTTAAACGTTACCTTAAAATCGTCATTTGCTAATCAAGGTCAAATTTGTTTATGCGGTTCACGTATTTATGTTGAACGTAGTATTTACGATAAATTTAAAACCGATTTTGTAGCTCGTGTAAAGGCTTTAAAAGTTGGACATCCATCAGAAGCAGACACCAATATTGGCGCATTAGTTTCTAAGCCACATATAGAAAAAGTGAAATCATATATCGATATTGCTGAGCAAGAAGGAGGGACAGTTATCGCTGGTGGTAATTATGTTACTGTAAAAGGTTATGAAAACGGATATTATTTAGAGCCAACTGTAATTGAAATAACTGAACCTAATTGTCGATTAACACAAGAAGAAATATTCGGACCTGTAGTTACCTTAATGCCTTTTGATACTGATGAAGAAGCATTAGCATTAGCTAATGGTGTTCGCTATGGTTTATCAAGTACTATTTGGACAAATAATCTGAATAGAACTATGCTTTTAGCAAAACAGCTGGAAGCAGGAATTGTTTGGGTTAACACGTGGTTAATGCGTGATTTAAGAACACCTTTTGGGGGAACAAAAGATTCCGGTGTTGGAAGAGAAGGCGGTTTAGAAGCCTTACGCTTCTTTACAGAACCAAAGAATATATGTATAAAATTTAATTAAAACGTCACACTGAGCTTGTCGAAGTGTTCATATTAAAAGTAATAATACAGATTCCCTTTTCAAGGGAATAACAAAATAAAATTTTGCCATGAATTTAGACTTAACAAACAGAAACGCATTAGTTTGCGGAAGTACACAAGGAATAGGAAAAGCATCTGCTAAGCAATTAGCGAAAATGGGGGCTAACGTTACTTTAGTAGCAAGAAATGAAAGTAAGTTAAAAACTGTTTTAACTGAATTAGACACAACCAAAAGTCAATCACATAATTATATCATTGCTGATTTTCAAAACCCAACTGATTTGGGAGCTAAAATTACTGGTGCTAATCAAGAATTTCATATCTTAATTAATAATACTGGAGGGCCAGCTGGAGGACCAGTATTTGGTGCAACTTTAGATCAGTTTGAATCTGCTTTTACACAACATTTAAAATGCAATCATATTCTTGCACAAGCAGTTGTTCCTGGAATGAAAAATGCAGGTTTTGGTAGAATCATTAATATTATTTCTACTTCTGTAAAACAACCTTTAGCAGGGCTTGGTGTATCAAATACTATACGTGGAGCAGTAGCTAACTGGTCAAAAACCTTAGCTGGTGAATTAGGTGAATTTGGAATTACAGTAAACAATGTATTACCAGGCGCTACAGGTACTGAACGTTTGAATGAAATTATCAATAATAAAGCAGGAAAAAGCGGAAAATCATTCGATGAAGTTTCTGCGGCAATGAAATCACAAGTACCAGCAAATCGTTTTGCCAAACCTGAAGAGATTGCTAATGCTGTTGCTTTTTTAGCTTCAGAAGCTGCATCATACATCAATGGAATTAATGTTCCTGTTGACGGAGGAAGAACAAAATCATTATAGTATTTACGATTGTAGATTTTTGATATACGATTATTGAAATTATAGAATTAAATAAATTAAGTATCTTTAAAAGATTACTACTTAATAAAAGTAAAAAGAATAGTATAAAAGCAATAAAGTCAAGTTGATCCCAACTTTTAAACTTTTAAACTTTTAAACTTTTAAACTAATCAAAAATGAAAAGAAAACTTCGCATAAACGGTCATTCACATTTACTTCCATATCCAGAGCAAATTCCTGCATTTATGAAGGAAAAAGAAATTTTCTGGGTTGATGATGAACGTAAGTACATGTTGCAAAAAGGATGGAAACGTCCTGTAACAGATTCTAGTTTTTTCTTAAATGAAAAGTTAGAGTGGATGGAACGCAATAAAATTGACCATGCTGTAGTATTAAACTTATCTCAATTGTATGGTAACGGTTTGCGCTTAGAGGAAATGAAGCATGCCTTAAAGTTTCAAAATGATTTTAATGCCAAAGTACAACATGACAACCCTAGTAAATTTACCTGTGGTTTCGTAGTACACCCTGGTTTTATAAATGGTGCGTTATGGGAAATTGAGCGTTGTGTTGAAGAACTTGGTATGAAAGTACTATGTTTACCAACACATTACATGGATTCTATTGGTCAATGGCGCTGTATTTTTGACGAGGAAAATGATCCTATTTTTGAGCTTGCAAATAAATACAAACTTGCAATTGAGGTACATCCGTATGATGGAGATAAAATGATTAAGTTAGCAAATACCGCTTGGCGCTTTCATTTAGTTTGGATGTTGGCACAATGTGGAGATGCTTATCATTTTTATACTTTAAACGGAATGCAAGAACGCTTTCCAAACATAAGAACTTGTTTTGCCCATGGAGGGCAATTAGCACAAATGAATTTAGGACGTCGTATTCAAGGATTTGATGGAAGACCTGATTTATTTGAAGGAAAGACTCATCCAAGAAAAGCTGTAGGACATAAGAATATTTATTTTGATACACTTGTTCATGATACTGATTCATTAAAATTAACTTTTGAACGACAAGGAACCAAGCAAGTAATTATGGGATTAGATGACCCATACCCCTTAGGAGAAATGGAAAGTGATGCACAGTCATCATATCCAGGAAAAATATTAGATTTAGCAAAGGAACGTAGCCTAATAAACGAAAAAGAGTTTGATGATATTTGGGAACATAATGTCCTAAACTGGTTATTTGGTGAAGATGAAAAAGCAAAAGAAGAACTCGTTAAAAAAATATTAGCTGGAAGTAAATAAAAACATCAAAGATTATCTAAAATAGATCATACCGAAGACCTCACATTTATTATATATTTGTGAGGTCTCTTAATTTATAATATACTTATGCATTTCATTACTCAAGAACTAGACGATTACGTTGTAGCACATTCACAAAAAGAACCTGAACTACTACAGAAGTTAACCCGTGAAACTTATCAAAAGATACTACAACCCAGAATGCTGAGTGGACATTACCAAGGAAGGGTTCTGAGTATGATTTCTAAATTAGTGAACCCTAAAACTATTTTAGAAATAGGAACTTACACAGGATACTCTGCATTAAGTTTAGTAGAAGGAATGCAAAAAAATGGACAATTACACACTATTGATGTAAATGAAGAGTTGGTTGACTTTCAACGGAAATACTTTGACAAATCTGGATATGGGAATCAGATACATCAACATTTAGGAAGTGCTATTGACATTATACCAACCTTAGATATTAAATTTGACTTGGTTTTTATTGATGCAGACAAACCTAACTATGTAAACTACTTTAATATCATCATTGATAAAATGAACCCCGGAGGAATAATATTATCCGATAATGTTTTATGGAGCGGAAAAGTATTAGAATCATTACAAGCCAAAGATGAATCTACAAGAGTATTATTGGAATATAACAAACTATTAAATGAAAACCCAAGAATTGAAACAGTGTTATTACCAATTCGTGATGGACTGACAGTTAGTAGAGTTTTATAATATTAAGCTTTCCACTAACTATTCCTAATCATTTAAATATATAACTAAAATAGGCCAAGAATTAACTTGACCTATTTAAATAGTGTTTAAATTATTAACCCTTAATATTTAACCCCATAATAAACACTTAACTTTTATTATTTAACAATTACAAATTCTGTTCTACGGTTTAATTGATGTTGTTCATCAGAACAGTCCACTCCGTTTCCACAGTTGTTTATTAATTTAGACTCCCCATATCCTTTTGCAGAAATTCTACTTTCAGAAATTCCTTTTGAAACGATATACGCTACAGTTGCTTTGGCTCTTTTTTCTGATAACTTTTGGTTATACTCATCTTTACCTTTAGCATCTGTATGTGAACCAGCTTCAATAGTTAAATCCATATACTGTTTCATTACAGCTACTACTTTATCTAATTCAACTGCAGCATCTGTACGAATGATTGCTTTCGCAGAATCAAAATAAATAGAGTTTACCTTAACTACCATTTCATTATTTACTACCTCTATTACATTTGGTACTAACTGCACATTGTTTGTTACAACCGCATCAAATTCTTTATTAGTATTTATAGCTAGTTGTTGCGGTGCATATCCTTCTAACGAGCTTGCTAATTCATATGCCACAACACATTTAGTTGCAAAACTATATTTTCCAACAGCATCTGTCGTTACCGTTGCTGACGTATTCTTATCAATATTTTTTAACACAACTGTTACATTTGCTAAAACAGCTCCTGAAGCTCTATCAGTAACAATACCTTCAATTGACTGTACACATTCTTTAAATGAGAAACTATAAATATCATCATCTCCATTACCTCCTTCACGATTTGAAGAAACATACCCTAACTTTCTGTTGTGATCTATTACAAAAGAGAAATCATCACCAGCACTGTTTATAGGAGCACCCATAGCAGACACTGTGTTTGTTTTTGCATCAAACATATACACATCTAAGTTTCCTTTTCCCCCTGCTTTATTTGAAGAGAAGTATAAGTTATCGTTCGTATCTACTGATGGAAACATTTCTTTCTCTGCAGTATTGATTACTGAACCTAAATTTTCAGGTGTCCCGAAAGATCCATCAGCATTAATTGATACTTTAAAAATATCCGTATCTCCTAATGTTCCTTCCATGTTAGAAGCAAAAAACATTGTTTTACCATCGTTGCTTAATGCAGGTAAACCACATGAATACGTACTTGTATTAAAAGAAGCCGATTTAATGTTGCCAAATTTTCCGTTAGTACCTTTTGTAGCTATGTAAATATTCTGGGTACTTTTTCCACTTTCAGAAGATTTTCTAACCTTCTTTAAATAGTAATCATTTCTTGTAAAATACAATGTGTTTCCGTCTTTTGACAACACAGCTCCTGCTTCATGATACTTTGAATTTACAGTTGAAGAAAACGATTTTACATCAGACAACTCTCCACCTTCTCCAATTGTTGCTTCAAAAATATCTAAGTAACGTTGTCCGTTTTCCTTCCACTTCTTACCCCCATCTTTTGGTTGAGAGAATAATACCCTATCAGTTCCATAAAAAGAAACCCCAAAGTTTGACTCTTCTGTGTTAATAGAAGTGTTTTTTAATTCATATTTAACAGGTCCTTGTGCTAAAACAGCTCCTGAAAATAATAGTATAAATAATTGTAATAATTTCATTTGTATATTTTTAATCCCACCAGTGGGGTTTGTTTTCAAGGATAGCCTCGAACGATTTTTTTTTATTAGTTCATACCTTTTGTTTTACATCAAGGGTATTGATTTCAATATTTTAGTAATAAAACCAACTAGTTGGTTAGAAAAATCTTGGTGATGTAAATTCTTTCTTAGGGAAATTTAAATCGAACTGCAAAAAGAATTCATGTGATGATTTAGCGGCATTATTAATGTCACTCAAAACATGATCATAAGCATAACCGATACGTATTTTAGGTGTAAATGCAAATCCTACTAAACCACTCACAGCATCCTCATGGCGGTATGAAGCTCCTATTTCAAACTTATCATACAATAAAAAGTTTGTATTAATATCAAAAGATAAAGGTGCCGAAAATGAGCTTTTCAACATTGTTGACGGCTTAAACTTTGTATTTGGAGACAACTGAAATACATACCCTCCTGTTAAAAAATAATGTTGTACTTCTGAACCATATTTTACTCCATTTACATCTAAATGAGCACTACTTAACATGTTTGGTACTGAAATACCTACATAATATTTATCATTATGCAAAAATGTTCCTAAGCCAACGTTCGGAGTCACACTATTTGAATCTTCCGAAAATAACGGATCATCAGCATCTAAAACTATTGTTCCTGATTTCAAATCTCTATTATGAACCGTTGCTCCAGCCTTTACACCAAAAGCTAACTTTGATGTTTCTCCTAATTGTAACGTATAAGAAAAATCTGCATACAAATTATGCTCTTTTACTGGCCCTATTTGATCCGATATAATCGACAAACCTAAACCTACATTTTTACCTACTGGGCTATGCCCTGAAAAGGTAATTGTTTTTGGTGCGTCATCTAAACCAGACCACTGGTTACGGTATAAAGCCACCATTGATAAACCTTCTGTAGACCCTGCATAAGCTGGATTGAGTATGGCTTGGTTATACATATACTGTGTGTATTGCGGATCTTGCTGTGCATGTACCTGTAATAATCCTAGTATTACAAGTACGAATAAAGCTATATTATTTTTCATCTAATTATTATATCTAAATAAATATGTTTTTAATGTTCTCTGTTGATATAAATCCAACCTGTTTTAGCAGCTTGATTCGGGAGTGTCATGCTATAAAAATAAGTTCCATCAGGTAATTTTCTTCCCTTATTTGACTCTCCTGTAAATTCATTGGTATAATTAGACTTCTCAAATACTTTTCTACCATATCGATTAAATATTTGAATATGTTTAACTCCAAAACCAGATAGATCAAATGAATCGTTTTTACCATCATTATTGGGAGATATTGCATTTGGAATAATTCCAGTTCCACAATCTGACTTCAATACAACTTGTATCGCATCTGTTTGCATACATCCATTATCATCTATAGAAACACTGTATGTTCCTATAGCATCAATAGTAATTGCATTAGTAGTTATACCTGCCATCACAACACCATCTTTACTCCATTCATAAGTAGCCGAATTACTAGAGTTTGTAATTACAGTAAGTATTGTAGCAACTCCTTCACAAATAGAAATATCCGCTCCTAAATCAACAGTAGGCGCTTTAAAATATTCAATAGAAACAGAATCGGTTGGAACACAAGAAACGCCTGAAGTCAAAAATTCAACTGAATACACTCCCGTAGTGGTTATATCTAAAACTTGCTCCGTAGTTCCTCCGTTATCAATTGTACCTCCAGTTACAGGGTTTCCATCCACATACCATTGTACAGTTGTGTTTTGTGGTAATTCACCTGCATTTAGCGTTTTTATACCTCCTTCACATTCTGCTTCTGGATCATTTAACGTAATATCATTTCCTAAATCTATACTAGGTAAAGCTCCTGCTTCTATAAAAACTGCCGAATCAAAACTACTATCATTGTTTTCTCCATCTGCTATAACCATTTTAATATGATATGTTTGTCCTATAGTCACTGCATGAGTTGCTGTTAATGGAACCGTTCTTGCATGATAACTAATTTCTGGGTAAAGAGGTAACTCTACATAATAATTTGAATTAGCTACAGGACATATAAATCCAGATGTATGAATATTCGAGGTAGTTATGTTATCATTCCCTGTTGTTGTACTAAGCAATTTTGCTATGTTTACACCAGAAGCAGGTAAACCTGGGCCCGATAAAATAATAGCAAAGGCATCATTGTAATTACATGGGTTAGAAAAGTATTCCTCAGAAGCAAAAATATACCTAAATGATAATTCTGACACTTCTGGAACAAGATCAAACTCTATAAATGTTCTATCTATAGTTCCAGAAACCCCTGTTGCAACCTCTAAATCTGGATCAGATTCTCCTACATCTCCCTGATAAAGTATTCCTTGATCTGGATCTAAATCCCCAATAGCTTGTATCGCTTTTCCTGTTGACAATACAATTCCTTTTTCAAAAGGAAAGTTACTACCGCCATCAGTAAAATACCCAATTCCTGTATCTGCAACTGCTGTAGAGTGAGTTTTAGACATTATACCTGTTACTTGAGCACAATTAGAATTAATCAATACGTCATTTACTAATTGATCAACACTATGAGCATCTGTTGTTACCGTAATTAATTTTGGAGTCCCTATACAAATATCAAATGTTGATGTTTCTAAAGGGTTAGCATTAACTGTATAAATCCTTACATAATATACATTTCCTGCCGTTAATCCTTCTACTAAAATAGTATAATTTGGAGGAGGCATATCTCCATTACATTCTATTGTCGTAAAACCTCCAGTACATGTTCCTTCTAGCACAGCTATTTCTAATGTATTACTACTTCCTGCTATATTATCTAAAGAAACTGTATGCCTTATTGATGTTGCTGTAAAACTATACCAAACATCATCATTTGGAGTACCTATACAAGGGAATATTTCTTCCCCAGTTACTGATTCAGAAGAGTCTGTTGCCCCTTCTATGGTTCCAGAGGTTATAACATCACAATTAGCATAATCATTTACAGTTAGTACTTCTGCATTAGTACAATCATCATTAGCAGGCGGTGTAGCTGCTGGAGAAGATGTTATAGATAATTGATAATCTCCTGGCTGATTATTAAATCCGTTTACGTAAATATAATACTCAACTCCTGTAGTTGAAGCAAAAGATGCTTGAGATTGACCATCAGCACAACCTGCGGAACCAGCATTACCGTTTAAACAAGATAATGAACCACATATCCCTTCATAAATAATTATTTTTGTTTGATATGACGATCCACATAAAGAGGCCGTTATAACATCTCCATTACCACTAATAGTATACCACACTCCAGGTGCATCTATATTAACATTACAAAACCCTGTAGGGGCATCATTAGCTGTTGCTCCTACTGTAGATGCAGAAACCGTATCTCCCGAATTAATTACTATAGCTTGCCCACAAGTATCTCCAGGTATAGGAGTATAGGTAGTAAATGTTTGTTCCGTACAACCAGTAGCATTCCCTAATCCATTATACGCTTGAATTGTAACATAATATTGGGTTGTTATTGCTAAGGTTCCTAAATTATAACTTATAACATTTCCAACATCTGTTGTAGCTAACACATCAGCACCTCCAGATGTAGTTCCGACAGTTAAATTATATCCCGATACGCCTCCTGAAGCTGCTGACCAAGTTAATATTCCATCTATTGAAGCATCAATTTGTCCGTTTGAAGGAGTAACTAAAATACTGTTACAATTTGGAGGAGCTACTGGCGTAAAAGTAACCTCTACATCAATTGTAATTGTTACATCATCTGTAGGGTAAGCATCTTCATCCTTAGAAGTAATCGTTAACGTTGAAAAATTTGTTGGTATATTAACCCCATTAAAACTACTTGCACATCCGTTAATTATTGCACCTCCATCTATTGACAAGTCAAAACTAAACCAATTGCCAGTACCACAATTAGTATCAGAAAAACTATCAGATGCGTTAACCAATTGTAAACTTGATATTGCAACAGCTCCTTGGCAAGTGATATCAGCCAAATTAATAGTTAAAACAGTAGGATCTCCATCTAATCCTGTAGCCGTAAATGTTTGTGTACACGTTGCTTGTGAGTAGCTTAATAAGCTAATACAATATAACGCAAAAAATAACATAGTCTTCTTCATTTTTTATTATATTTATTATTATTTAATTGATTGAATAACTAACATCGCATTAGTTATTTTTTTTTTAATAAACGCAAAGAATTTTGGTAGATTAAATTGCATCTATACAGACAATAAAAGCAACTAGCTAACATGCCTTGATCATTATTTTATTCAGAATATAAAACGTTCTTGTTGCTAAAAAAAAGGCCAACACCCCTGCTGGCCTTCATCAACCCAAATATAACATGTCCAATTACCCAAAGGTCATGCTAACTTATTAAAGCCAACCTTTTATTTATATGCCTATTACAAATAGTAAATCAAGAGGTATAAAGGCTGGCTTGACTTCCTTATATTTTATTCTTTTTAACAACTCAACACGATCTCCTGAAAAAACACTATGGATGTATCAGTTATTGATTTATAAAATGTTTTTCTCTTTCTTTATCTTTTACATCACTTATAACTATCCATATTAATAGTGAAATAAATAATATCGCACTTGATATAACGCATATATAACTTAGTATTTCCATCCTCTTTTACTTAATGATTAATTTCTTAGTGATTTGTGTACCGTTATTATAATCAAATCGTACCAAGTATGCCCCTGAAGCAACATCTACTGGAATCTCCACCTTATTTACTTCGGTAAAAACCCTGTTCACTCTTACAACTTCCTGCCCTGTTACTGCATACACAGTAATATTTTTAGCTGTAAATTCTGATGGATTGCTAATCTCTATATTTTTAGCACTTCCGTTATAGAATACCACTAAATCATTTAAAACCTCCTCTGTTTCTTCAGAATTATCAATTACTGAAATAGCTGCTTTACGCTGCTTAAACACTACATAAAAACGATCCGTATAAATTCCTTCTGAAAGTGTGAATTCTGTAGCTATTCCTGCTTCTAAACGTATTGACGTATTTAATTCTTTATCTAAAAAATAAACTTCTAC
>Ga0105354_1001515_pt1 | contig 14269 bp, 14 predicted proteins | sample GOMGulsemesocosm_FD_83658 | JGI IMG/M metagenome (GOLD analysis project Ga0105354, IMG submission 83658) | Methane-oxidizing microbial communities from mesocosms in the Gulf of Mexico - GOM9B Gulf of Mexico | ecosystem: Environmental > Aquatic > Marine > Cold seeps | place: USA: Gulf of America...
TATTGGTTATGAAGCACAAGTACGTCCTAGAAGTGGCCTAGCTGCTAAAAAAGGAGTAACTGTACTTAACGCTCCAGGAACTGTTGATGCCGATTACAGAGGCGAAATTGGCGTGATATTAGTGAACTTATCAAATGAAAATTTTACTATTGAAAATGGTGAACGTGTAGCACAATTAATTATTGCAAAACATGAACGTGCAGAATGGATTCAAGTACAAGAACTTTCAGTAACCGATCGTGGTGCTGGAGGCTTTGGAAGTACTGGGGTGAAGTAGATAATAAAAAAAATAAAGAGCGTTTCACTCATAGAGTAAAGATGGTTGATTATTAAAGTTTGTCGTCACTTCGAGTAAATTTTGTCATATTGAGCTTGTCGAAATTTGACAAAATTTGTATCGAGAAGCTGTATTTATAGAAACATTGGTTCTCGATACAATTTTCATTTCGTTTCACTATATGAAAATCACTCGAAGTGACAATAACAACATAGAATTACGATTGACGAACCCTTGAATTCTTCAATCATTAAATTATTAAATTACACACATGAAAATAATAGTACCAATGGCGGGAAGAGGTTCTCGTTTAAGACCACATAGTTTAACTGTACCAAAACCATTAATTCCAATTGCAGGAACACCAATCGTGCATCGATTAGTAGCTGATATTGCTAAAATTTTAGATGAACCTATTGAAGAAATAGCATTCATTTTAGGAGACCCTGCATTTTTTGGAGATGATGTAGTAAAAAGTCTTACCAAATTAGCAGAAGGATTAGGAGCAAAAGCGTCTATATATCGTCAAGACGAACCACTAGGGACTGGTCATGCCATTATGTGTGCTGAACCTTCTCTTTCAGGACCAGCTGTAATTGCTTATGCGGACACCTTGATTAGAGCTTCTTTTAATTTAGATCAGAACGCAGATGCGGTTATCTGGACTAAAGAAGTAGAACGACCAGAAGCATATGGTGTTGTAAAATTAGACGCAAATAATGAAATTGTTGAATTGGTAGAAAAACCAGAAACGTTTGTTTCTAACCAAGCAGTTATTGGTATTTATTACTTTAAAGATGTTGCTGTTTTAAAAGGTGAATTACAGCATGTTTTAGACAACAATATTATTAACGGTGGAGAGTACCAAATTAACGATGGCATTAAGGGAATGATGGCAAAAGGGAAAACTTTTGTTACCGGAACTGTTGATGAATGGATGGATTGCGGAAACAAAGAAGTGGCTATTGACACCAATACCAGAATGCTTCACTTTTTAACTTCTGATAAAGAAAAGTTAGTATCAAACTCTGTTACTTCAGATAATTCAACAATCATTGAACCATGTTTTATTGGTGAAAATGTAGTGCTTAAAAATACCACTGTAGGACCAAATGTTTCTATAGGTAACAATACTGTTTTGGAAAACGTTACCATTAAAAATTCGTTAATTCAAACCAACTCTGTGATAAAAAATGCTATTTTAGAAGAAGCAATGGTTGGTAACCATGTAAAATACAATGGTGAGTTTACGAAAATTAGTATTGGTGATTATACCGTAGTGGAATAGTTATTCATTTTATATTTGAAGAAAACCATTTCTTCTCCTAGGGGAGTCGATAAATATGAAGGCAATAAAATAATTAAGAATATCGAACGATGATTTTTGAATAATGAAGTATTAAAAATTCAAGAACGCTTCGATACTGTAACAATAAAAAGAGAAACAAAACAGTTTCTTCTCCTAGGGGAGTGGATTAAGGTGAGGGGTTAAGCCCTATAAATTATATGAAAAAAATTTATTCAATTTTAATATTAGTTTTTTTAGTCTTTTCGGGAGTTTATGCTCAAGAGTTTAAATTCACTCATCCTAAATTTGAATTACTGAATGAAAAATTCCCCCTTACCAATTTAGTTGATGCTAAGGGAAATGATTTTACTTTATTCGAAGAAAAAAACACTGTTTATGTATTTAATTTTTGGTTTACAGGATGTCCTCCATGTGTAGCAGAACTACCAGAATTAAACAAACTAAAGGAAGATTTTTCTAATCACAAAGTGAAGTTTATTGCGATAACATTTGAAAACTTACACGATTCAAGAGATTTTTTTACTGAGCACCCATTTGAATTTGAACAGTACAGTTTAAACGGAGATATTATAAACGAAAACAAACTATGTGATCAGGGATATCCAACAACCATAATAGTTGATGAGAATAAAATTATCCGTTTTCAAATAGCAGGAGGACGCCTAGATATTTATGACATATTATCGTACGAAATACGAAATTTAAACCCAAATAATATATAATCACTTGAAACAAACTCTATACATATTCATAACACTTTTAAGCATGTTAATCATACAAGCCCAAGAAGTGCGTAATGATGATTTAGGTGATGTTTCTGATGAATTGCAAGCAACTTTTTTTGAAGCTATTAAACAAAAAGGGATTGAGAATTATGATAAAGCTATTGACTTACTTGAGACATGTAATGCTCAACTCCCAAACAATGCCGCCATCAATTTTGAATTAGGAAAAAACTATTATGAGTTAGACAAGCTACAATTGGCTGAAAATGCTTTGCAAAAAGCCAATGTTTTAAAACCGAATAATCAATGGATTTTAGAAACACTCTATCATTTATATCGCTCACAAAAAAACCTTCCTCAAACGATAGCAACTTTACAAAACTTAAGAGATATACACCCTAAATACACTAACGATTTAATAAGCGTATACTCCAAAAACCAGCAATACGACAAGGCATTAGCACTAATAAATCAATTAGATAAAAAAGGAGTAAATCGCAATCGAGAACAACTCAGACATCAGATTTATAACCACGCAGGCTTGTTTGCTGAGCAAACCAAATATATTGAAAAAAAGATTCAACAAAATAGCGCTACAGAAGCGGATTACATTAAGCTTATTTATGCCTATAGCAAATTAAAAAACACTAAAAAAAGTTTTGAAGTTTCTGAAGCATTTTCAAAAGCATACCCAAATTCTGCAGCACCACATCTTACATTGTATAAGTTTTACATGAATGCTAAACATTTTGAAAAAGCAATCACATCCATGTATAAAGTCTTAGAAAGCAGTTCTTTAGACGACAACGACAAGTATAAAGTTTTAAATGATTTTTTCAACTTCACCAAAAAAAACAATTCCTTTTTACCTCAATTAGAAAAGGCTGTTAAAATTTTTCCTAATGTATCTATAAACAGCAGAATTGCCCTACTGTACTCAAGTATTGATAAGGAAAAAGCTAGCGAGTACATGGCAAGTGTAACCACAAATAACGTCACTAGTTTTGAAGATTTAAAATTATTAGGAGCCGTTTTTTTAAGAGAAAATAAAATTGAAGACGCCTTAAAAAACAGTGAAAAAGCACTTGAGTTATTTCCAGCACAACCCATTTTTTACTTACAACAAGCACAAGCACAAAACCGAAATAACCAAGCAAAAAAAGCTATAGAAAGCTTAGAATTCGGTTTGGATTATTTAATTGACAACCCCACTATGGAAGCACAGTTTTATACTGAAATTGCAAAAGCATATCAATTGTTAAATGACGCCAAGAATCAAAAAAAATACATACAAAAGGCTAAAAAACTAAGCAATTAAACATGACAAAAATAGTATATTACATTGCTTTTATAAGTCTTGTTTTAGTGAGTTGTAAAGCTACTAAAGGAATAAAAGACGCTGGTAAATCAGTAAAAATAAATACCGAAAAAATAATTAGCAATCACTACGCTAAAAACAGTGAGTTCACAACATTTAAAGCATCCTTAAAAGTACTTTTAAGAAGCGCCGAAAAAGAAGAAAACGCTACCGTAAATATTCGTCTTTTAAAAGATCAAAAAATATGGATAAGCATTAGCAAATTAGGCTATACTGGAGCTAAAATTTTAGTTAGTCCAACAAAAGTTCAATACTATAATAAATTAGAAAAAACATATTTCGATGGTGATTTTTCTTTAATTAGTAATTGGCTAGGCGCCGACTTAACATTCCAACAACTGCAAGCTGTTTTATTAGGAGAAACGATGTTTCCGTTAGCACCAAGTAACTATAATTCTGAAGTGCTAACACATGGGTACCTATTGAGCCCTGAACAACACGATGAATCATTTGAACATTACGTTACCATAAACCCGAGTAATTTCAAAGTAAAAGCACAAGAAATTGCACAGCCAAAACTATTCAGAATATTAAATATTGAGTACGATAGCTATCAAAATGTTTCACAGCAATTGTTGCCGTTAATAATACATATGGCTATGGTTGAAAAAACATCAGAAACTCAAATTGAAGTTAGCTACAGAAATGTATCTTTGAATCAAGATTTACGCTACCCATTTAGAATCCCAAATAACTATAAAGAAATTAGCTTTGAAAAGTAATAATACAACTCATTTTATATTCCTCTTTTTGCTAACGCTTTTTGCGCTAACATGCACTTTCGGGCAATCAAAAAAGCAGCAACAACTGGAGGCTAAACGACAAGCTATTCTAAAAGATATTACGGAAATTAACACCTTATTATCTGATAATAAGTCCGCAGCAACTTCTTTATTAACAAAAATTGAAGATGTTAACTTAAAAATAAAGGTTCGCAAAAAACTAATACAAATCACCAATCAACAGGCTAACTTGCTCAATAGAGAGATAAAAGATAATAGCCAACAAATTGATGCTTTAGAAGCTGACCTATCCATTCGCAAAAAAGATTATGCTACCATGGTGGTAAAGTCCTATAAAAATAAGGCCACTCAAAGCAAATTGATGTTTCTATTATCTGCTGATAATTTTCAACAAGCCTACAAGCGTTATAATTACATGAAACAATACAAACGCTATCAGAAAAACCAAGCGGATTCCATTGTTTCAAAAACCGAAAAACTAGTTATCCTAAACGAATCTTTATTACTTAAAAAAGAAGATAAAGACAGGCTTATTTCTGAAAATAAAAAGGTGCAACAAACCCTACAAAAAGAAAAAAATAGTCAAAAAGAATTAATTACTACACTTAAAAAAGACGAATCGAAGTACAAAAAAAGAATCGCTGAAAAACAAAAAGAAAGTAATAAGATTGACCGACAAATTGAAAAAATAATTAGAGATGCTATTGCTCGTTCCAACAAAAAAGCGGGTAAAAAAGCCTCTTCTAAAACTTTTGCACTAACTCCAGAAGCTAAAGTTTTAGCAAATAGCTTTACTGCTAATAAAGGAAAATTCGGGTGGCCAGTAAAAACAGGTCGTGTTATTCAAAAATTCGGAACTACAAAACACCCTACACTACCTGGTATTAAAAGATATTGTAGTGGTGTAAGAATAATTACTACTAAAAATAGTGATGTAAAGGCGATTTTTAATGGGACTATTTCTGAAATTCAAAAGGTAAAAGGAAGTAATTATGCGGTAATCATCAGACATGGTAATTACTTAACAGTATACTCGAATTTAAAAGGTCTATACGTTAAAAAAGGAGATAAAGTTAACACCAATTCGCCAATAGGAAAAGTAGCTGTTAATGGCGAAGGGAAATCTATTTTTAGATTCCTATTATTTAAAGATAATAGTAAACAAAATCCAGCAAATTGGATTTACAAAATGTAATACTAAACCAACATGAAAAAAATAATCACCCTATTAAGCATCCTATTTTTATTTCAAGGATACGCACAAGAAAAAGAATTAACCTTAAACGATGCTGTTTTAGGATACTACAAAGGTCTTTACCCAAAGTCGATGCAAAGTCTACAATGGTTAAGCCCTACAAAATATGTGTACTCTGAAGCCAATACGTATATCATTAAAGATGTTGCTCAAAAAACAGAAGACAAAATAACCATTGCTAATTTTCAAAAAATATTTCCGGACATCAAACGTGTACCAAGAATAATGACTATTGACGACAGTACCATTACGTTTAAAAAAGAGAACACCGTATACCAATACAATTATAAAACTGAAGCAATTGTTAGTCAAGTAACAACGGAAGCTAATGCAAGTAATAGTGATTATAATAACACTGCAAATGCGGTTGCTTACACCCTAGAGAACAACCTATACCTAGCTACTAAAAGCAATATAAAAACTGCTATCACTACTTTTTCAGATACTAATATTAGTGCCGGACAAGCTATTGCACGTTATGAATTTGGAATTTCAAAAGGAATATTTTGGTCGCCTAAAGGAACTCACTTGGCTTTTTATCAGAAAGATGAAACTAAAGTTACTGAATACCCTTTAGTTGATGTAACTACTTACCCCGCTACGTTAAACAACATTAAATACCCAATGGCAGGGCAAGACAGTGAATTGGCAAAAATAGGAGTGTATAATCTAGCCACTAAGCAAACAACCTATTTAAATATTGACACTTCAGATGAACATTATTTAACAAACCTATCATGGACTCCTGATGGGAAATACCTTTTAGTAGCTGAAGTAAACCGCGCTCAAAATCATTTTGATTATAATTTATATGACGCAAAAACTGGTAATAAAGTAAGAACTTTATTTGAAGAAAATAATGATCGTTGGGTAGAACCTGAAAACGATGCGGTTTTTTTACCAAACAGTGCTACTGATTTTCTATGGATGAGTGAAAAAGATGGTTTTAAAAACATATACCAATACACAACCAATGGAAAATATGTTAAACAATTAACTGATTTTAAATTCGTAGTAAAATCTATTTTAGGATTTGATGTTTCTGGAAAGTATGTAATCATTACAGCTACTGGAGAAAACCCTACTGAAATGCATACCTACAAGGTACACTTAAAATCAGGTAAAGCAACTAATCTTACTCCAACAAACGGAACACACCGCACACAATTAAAAGGAGACTATTTAATTGACGCATATAGCAATTTAAACACTCCTGGCGTTACAAGTATCATCAATATCAAGAATGGAAAAGAAAACATTCTACATACCGCTAAAAACCCCTTAGAAGGATATAGAACTGGAACTACTGAGTTGCTAACACTAAAATCTTCTGATGGATTTGACTTACATAGTAGAATTATCAAACCCGCTAATTTTGATCCTTCTAAAAAATATCCTGTTTTGGTTTACTTATACGGAGGAACTCATGCACAATTAGTAACCAACTCATGGTTGGGTGGTTCAAGATTATGGATGCAATGGTTTGCTGCTCAAAAAGACTATATTGTATTTACTTTGGACAACAGAGGGTCTTCAAACAGAGGTTTTGCTTTTGAAAGTGTGATTCACCGAAAAGCTGGAGAAGCTGGAATGGAAGACCAATTAAAAGGGGTGGATTATTTAAAATCATTGCCGTATGTTGATGGAAACAGAATTGCCGTACACGGATGGAGTTATGGTGGTTTTATGACCAGTTCATTAATGCTACGTCACCCAGGAGTTTACACTACAGGAGTTGCTGGTGGACCAGTAACCGATTGGAAGTATTACGAAATCATGTATGGGGAACGCTATATGGATAGCCCAAAGGAAAACCCTGAAGGATACGCAAATTCACGAGTTGGAAAATACTTGGAGAATTTAGAAGGAAAACTATTGTTAATACATGGTAGTATTGACCCTACGGTTGTACCACAACACAGTATGACCTTACTTCAGGAAGCCGTAAAAAAAGAAGTACAATTGGACTTTTTTACCTACCCTATGCACAAACATAATGTACGTGGAAAAGACAGAGTACACTTAATGCAGAAAGCCTTGGATTATGTATTAGAGCATAATAAGTAAATTACTTTTCCTAACTCATTTAAACAACCCTATTCTGAATAACACTAGTTTTCAAAATAGGGCTGTTTCTGTTATTTATTTATCCGAAAAAAAACTATTTCTTAGAAACGTTTTACGGAGAAAATCGCATAAATTCGTCTAAGTTAACAAAGCGTGAAAACCTCTATTTTTACTCAGAATTAAAAAATTCTGAGTAAAAATAGTTATCCATATCGAAATGAAAAAGAACGACTCGAATATTTCATTACTCTAAACACAATTGAATTCTCCAGGAAAGATTATATGGATATTTTCAAAGACATTTCTTCTGCCACGGCTAGTAGAGATTTAAAAAAATGCTTGGAATTAAGTTTATTCGATAAAATTGGAGAAAAGAATAAAACCACTTACAAATTAAAAACCAGACACAACAACACCTAGAAGTAATATGCTTTTTGACATCTAATTCAAAACGTAATTTTACATATACATTATCCCCAAATCTTTTAACATGACTTTTATAAAACGACAAAATTAACAACAAGCTTGCCGCAGAAAAAGCTTCCTACCAAAGGGATTTACTAATATAGCATGCGAGTGTCAAGAGACCAATAGAGAGGTCGCCCATATACATGAACTAAACCCATTCTCTCAGAAGGCACATTACTACTCATTACCACCCTAGCTATAATTCATTTTAACCCCTTAATTCTGAATAGGTTTTACCCAAAATAACAAACTTGAAATAAAAATTAATTTAAAATATTGGGTAACAATAAGTTAAAAACAGGAACTATTAATTGTACAGACGTCTGATTATTAACTATGTTTTAAAACTAACTAATAATTAAATTATAATGGGAAATACTAAAAATTACTTGAAACTCGGAATTCTATTATTTCTAATTAGCTTGACCTTGGCAAATTGCCAAAAGGACGATGCCTTTATTCCTGCCGAACCTCTGCAAAACACTAGTTCAAAAGGCTTAATCATTGAAACAAATTTTAATATTTTATTATCTAAAGAAAGTTTCTCTCATGCATTTACTAAAGTATTTAACCATACTCAAAAAGCTTTATACAGCACCGCTAGCCAGCGTACCATAATGGAAAATGAATATGGTTTTACAATTGTCCAAGATGGAATAAAGGTAATATCAAAAGATGGGTTCACTTCTTACACAATGCTTATTGAAAGAGCAGAAACAAACGAAGCGCACTTTGAAAACCTTGTAATTGCAATTGATAATGAGGGTATTGAAGAGCCTATAGCGACATTAATTAAGTACACACCTGATGAACTAACACCTTCAACTTTACATAATTCCTATAAACTAAACGGAAGTTTTGAAACAATTAGAATAGATTACAATATTGAGCAAGCAAAAATAACAACAGATTGTGTTGAGGTATCATTATCGTTATGTGACAATGACGGTTATGGGAATCATGGAGAAGTACATGTCGCTGGTGAAAATTGTAATATGATTTTTTACACGGCTTCATCAACAGATTGCACGACTACTTTTACAGATGATTTATATTCCAACCCTGACGGGGCTAGCAGTGGTAGTGGTGGTAACGGTAGTAATAACGGCAATATTCCACCACCAAACGATGAGGACCTTTCTCTTGTTGAGGAAACCAATTCACACCCAGTTACAACTGTGATAGTAATACCTAAAGACGAATGTGTACTGTCTGAAGAAAATGCAAATGCAATAGCAATTTATTTGGAATCCAATACTATTCCTCCCTCAATAACACCTACACCTGAAGCTATAATCTTTACTAGTGAAGCTGAAGAAGCTATTTGTAATGGAGAAGCAGTTACATTCGCAGAATATATTGAATAACTTGAAGAAGAGACCCTCTGTGAAGGAGACCCATTAGTTGATATTGCCCTAGCGGGGCAATTAGGTGCGTCAGGAAAATTAGGAGGAATGTTTGGTAATGAAAATATAGGAGGCTGTAAGAGGTACGGAGCTAATCATTGTTCTACCCCAAGAAACAAGAAACATAACGGGATAGATTTAGCCAGTACATATGGCACAAGCATATATTCGATGTATGACGGGGTAGTTACTTATACTGATTACCAGCCTTCAGGTGCTGGCTATTACACCAATATACAATGTATTGTAAATGGAGAAACTATTACAATAGGCTACTTTCATTTACAAGCAAATATACTAACTAATGGAGCTAATGTCACACAAGGACAGGTAATTGGATATCAGGGTGATTCCGGAAATCTAGACAATGCTATAAACTCTGGAAGTGCAATTTCTCACTTACATATAAAAGTAAAAAATGCCAACGGAACCCCTATAGACCCAAGAAACTATCTTGGTACTGAAATTGATGATAATGGAAATACAATTCAACAACCTTGTAATTAAAATAATATGAAAAATTTATATATACTCGCAGTAGCACTATTTTTAAACTTAACTGTAACTGCTCAATCAACTGTAAACGAAATAGCAAGTAATGATTATAATCAAATAAAAGTAAATGGTGTTTTGTTTTCAATTGTTAAAAACACACATGGAGAAGAGAATGCACTGTCAACCCTTTTTGGCACCGCTATTGATATTCAAAATCACCCAGATGGACTAGGTGATGGATGGAAAAAACTTAATTTTAACAACATTGTAATTAATTTTGACGATGTTAATTCCAATTCATCTTCCCCTGAATTGACATACCTTTCAACCAATACTTTTGAAGTATTAGACATAGTGATTAATGTAGGGGATAATATATCTACATTATTATTTGGCGCAAATTTCACAAACAACTTAAATGTCGACGGAAGCACTTCTGTAATAATAACTAATATGAATGGCGATTGTTGTCCTTTTATAATTAAATACAATAATCTTAATATTATAACTAGTATTGAATACTTTGTTTGGTCCTAAAATCATAAATAAATTGTATAACCCTTTCTTAAACATAAGAAGACAGCCAGTAAAGGCTGTCTTCTATAATTAAACTAACTACAACATTAGCACTAATTAAGACAAAATGAAATCAAGAAGCATAATACTCTATTTTACAATTTTTATAAGTTTTACTACCTATTCCCAAAAACTATTCGAAAAGCACGGGAATAGAGTATACTCAGATACTTTGAATATCAAATTACTTCATAAAGTTTGCAATAATTTAGAAATCAAATTTTCTGATGTATATATTAATAAATCCCATTCAGTAAACTTTACAACTGACAAAACGTTTTTTGCCTTACAGTATATTACTAAAAGTATGAAGGATGAAAATTTATATACTACAAAATATGTATTTGTTAACAATTCAAATGGTAGCGTTATTGACCATGTTGACGATAAAACTTTCTATTACGAAACAAAAGCGATACAACCTTCACCATCTTATGTTTTAAAAAACAAAATTAAATTCAATGATAATATCATTGGCGTAGGTGCTATAACTGAAGAGTCCACTAGAAGTTCTGCAACATTGTATTCTCAACAAAAAACAACAAGTTAAGCCCGGCCTACAACAGAAACCATAAACAACACATTTTCAAACGAATATCCTCGTGAATTACGTATATTTAATTGACTTTAATAAAACAACAAAATTAAAAACAAAAAACTTATGACTTGTATCGACATGAAAATCCGAATTCTGATAGTATTATTCTTGTCTTTACATATTTTAGGAGCCTCTCAAAACAAAGAATCGTATTATCCGAATTTTATTGGACAGCATTTAGATTCGGTTGAGAATAATTCGAAATGGGATGTTTTACAAAAAGTATCTGACGATTTGAACAAAGATGGACATAATGATTTCGCTCTAATTCTTCAATCAAAAGACAGTATCCCAGAAAAAAGATGTACCGCTTGTAAATTATTAAAAACCAAGCCGAGAATTATTGTCGTACTTCTCAATCAACATGACGGAGAAAAAGTAATTATCCAAAACAATAAATTTATTGCTCGCAGTGACGAAGGTGGTATGTTACCAAATTTAGGCGCTGAGTTGACCATTGAAAATGGCTTAATGACCATTTATTACCAATATACTCGCGCAAATCAGTCGTACACTTTTGAATTTAAAAATGACCAAATGGAAATTATAAGCGCCGAAAGTAACGGAGTTCATTCAGCAAGTGGGAATTTTGAAAATGACAACTACGACTTTAAAAAAGGAGAATTAATTTCGAAGACTGGAAACATCTCTCAAGAAAAAGTAAATACTAAAATTATAAAGATCGATATTAAACCAAAAACGCTATCCGAGTTTAAAAAAATGTATGATTGGGAAATAATTGAAAACAAGTTTTTATAAACCCACTACTCCCCTTTCACAGGAAACACACGCTTATTAAACACCAATAGTATCCCTACCCCTGTACTAATAGCCATATCGGCAATGTTAAAAACAGGATCGAAAAAGGTGAAATGATTTCCTCCAACGGCAGGCACCCATTCTGGCCATGTCCATGAGGCAAATGGGAAACGTAGCATATCTACCACACAACCTTGCATCATGTTACTATATCCTTCATAATTCAATTGCGATACTCCTGAATAGCCTACCCAGTCGTTATATTGCACATTAAAAGTTGTTCCTGAATCGAATAGTAGTCCGTAAAACAACGAATCGATATTGTTTCCAAAGGCACCCGCAAAAATTAAGGAAATGGCTAATATTAATAGTTTTGGAGCTTCTTTTTTTATGGAGCTCACCAACCAATAGGCTATAAACCCTATAGCAACCAATCTAAACGATGTTAAAAACACTTTTGCAAATGGCTCACTTATCGGCAAGAAGTCGCTTAATTTACTTCCCCAAGCCATTCCTGGGTTTTCTACAAAGCGTATTTCAAACCAACTTAAGCCAAAGGCATTAATATACTCACCTAAACCAAAATTTGTTTTTATATATAGTTTTGATATCTGATCAATAATCAATATCAGCGTAATTAACGCAAGGCTTTTCTTTAAATTCATGAAGTCTATATTATCGGACAGCTAAAATAGTAAAATATTATTTTGATTGCAGTACATTTATGTTTCCGTTAATACTTTTTAAACTATACTTATTTTCGCCTAAAGGGATTTTTTCTTGAACGAGTGTTCCTGTTTTAGTAGAAGCATTTATAAACCCGTTTTTTGCTATAAGATTTATAGCTCCATTTACAGTTTGAATATTAATATTTCCTGAGGTATTTTCTAAATAACAATTACCCGACATAAAATCGGCTGCTAATAACTTAAAGCCCCCTTGAACATCCAAGTTACCTATATCACTTTTTATAAGCGTATATAATCGTTCAGGAACTGTTATGGTTACTGATACAACATGAACTTTATGCGCACTTAATTTATCTTGATTGTTAGGAAAAGTAAAGCCTATACTCCCTTTTATGTAAATAATTTGATCTCTAGTTTTTTCTGCAATAACAAAATGATTGGCATATTCACCTTCGCTAGTAGCCGAAAAAGTAATGGTATTGGCCTTATGAGTATTTAACTTTATGGTAAAAACCTCCTCTAAATCTATATTTACAGTGCTTATAACTTCAGGAATAGTAATTGTTTTGGTTATCTTTTTTTGTGAAAAAGACAACACCGATAAAAAAAAGAGTATGTATACTAGATTTTTCAATAGGAATTAATCGGAACTATACGTTCATAAAAAACGCCCCTTAAAGGAGCGTTTTTTTTATTATTTCTGTAAATTCTTAGCATCAATACTAAGTGTTGCATGAGGAACAATTTTTAAGCGCTCCTTACTAATTAGTTTTCCTAAAACTCTACACACACCGTATGTTTTATTCTCTATACGTGCTAAAGCATTTTTCAAATCACGAATAAACTTTTCTTGACGTATTGCTAATTGCATATTACGCTCTTTACTCATGGTTTGTGACCCCTCATCAAAAGCTTTAAATGTAGGCGATGTATCTTCTGTACCATTGTTATGGTCGTTCATATACGCTCCTTTTAGCAATTCGATATCTATCTTTGACTTTTCAATTTTAGCTTCAATAATTTCTTTAAATTCTGCTAAATCTGCATCTGCATATCTTACTTTTATATCTTCTGCCATGTCTTTTAAATTTTTTCAATAAATAATTTGGTTTCTATATTGTCAAAAGCAATATCTATACCATTATTTACTGTGGTTAGTAAATCGATTTTTTCGGTTAACGTTTCCGTTTTGATATAATTCTCAAGAGCCGTATTCAATGCATTTTCCAAAATACCATCTTTTTGGATAGCGACCATAATTTTATCCGTTACTTCAAAACCAGAATCTTTACGTAAATTCTGAATTCTGTTTACTAATTCTCTAGCAATCCCCTCATTGCGTAGTTCATCAGAAATGGTAACATCTAAAGCTACTGTTAGTCCATTTGCATTTGCTACTAGCCATCCTTCAATGTCTTGAGAAGATATCTCTACATCTTCTAAGCTCAATTTAATATTTTTTCCATTAATATCAAGGGAAATTTCACCATTTTGCTCAATTTCGATGATTTTTTCTTGATCAAA
>Ga0105354_1001516_pt1 | contig 14256 bp, 21 predicted proteins | sample GOMGulsemesocosm_FD_83658 | JGI IMG/M metagenome (GOLD analysis project Ga0105354, IMG submission 83658) | Methane-oxidizing microbial communities from mesocosms in the Gulf of Mexico - GOM9B Gulf of Mexico | ecosystem: Environmental > Aquatic > Marine > Cold seeps | place: USA: Gulf of America...
AAGATTTCATCTTTTTTTAATGGCTTTTCCTGCTCCTTGTAAGAAACAATATATGTCTTTAATACATTCTCTTTTTGTATTTTGACTGCTATTTTAGGATTCGCCTTTAACAATAAAAAGAGTACTACTCCATGTAATCCAAGAGAAATTACAACAGCACTTCCCCATTTTTTAGTTTCCATTATTACTTTTTATTTTTTTGATTTTGGAATCTATATAGATAGGTACAAAATGGAAAGGTTCATTTTATAGCACGCATAAAAAAACCCACTCCAAGGAGTGGGTTTTTAATCTAAAAACTTAGATTAGTATAAATACTAATTAACTTCCCGAATAAAGAGTAGAAACAACAGTAAGTAAAATACAATACCTGATTTTTTTACAAGCTTACTACTCATTCATTTTATAGCACGCATAAAAAAACCCACTCCGAGGAGTGGGTTTTTAATCTAAAAACTTAGATTAGTATAAATACTAATTAAGCTTCAGAAACAACAGCAACTAAAGTCCAAGACTTAGTTTTAGAGATAGGTGCACATTCGCGAATAGTCACGATGTTACCATCTTTACATGTGTTGCTTTCATCATGTGCATGTAGCTTAGTTGTACGTTTGATGTATTTCCCGTAAATTGGGTGTTTCACCTGACGTTCAATAGCAACAACAATAGACTTATCCATTTTGTCACTTACTACACGGCCTTGAAGAGTACGGATATTTTCGCTCATTATACGCTAGCCTTCTGGTTGATAACCGTTTTAACACGCGCTATATCGCGACGTACTTTTCTTAGCAAATGTGTCTGTGCTAACTGACCAGTACTTGCTTGCATGCGCATATTGAATTGCTCACGAAGAAGTTCTAGAAGTTCAGTATTAAGCTCTTCTACATTTTTGTCTTTCAGTTCGTTAGCGCTCATTACATCACCGTCCGAGTTACAAATATAGTCTTGAATGGTAGTTTACAAGAAGCAAGTTCGAAAGCTTCACGTGCAAGCTCTTCTGGAACACCTTCCATCTCGTAAAGTACGCGGCCAGGTTGCACTTCGCAAACCCAATATTCCACACTACCTTTACCTTTACCCATACGAACTTCAAGCGGTTTGTTTGTAATAGGCTTATCTGGGAACACACGGATCCAGATTTTACCTTGACGCTTAACGTGACGAGTCATAGCTCGACGAGCGGCTTCAATTTGACGTGCAGTCATACGACCACGGCCAACTGCTTTCAAACCGAAAGTACCGAAGCTTACTTTATTACCGTTTTGTGCAAGACCGCGGTTGCGACCTTTATGTACTTTACGGAATTTTGTACGTTTTGGCTGTAACATTATTCGCTTCCTCTACTTAGCACTTTTACGTGGCTTTTTCGGGCCGCGTTTAGATGGCTTTTCAACTTCAGTTTTAAGTGGTAAACCACCGATAACTTCACCTTTAAAGATCCAAACTTTGATACCGATAACACCGTAAGTAGTTGCAGCTGATGCTGTTGCATAGTCGATATCAGCACGTAAAGTGTGTAATGGTACACGACCTTCACGATACCATTCAGAACGAGCGATTTCTGCTCCGCCTAAACGACCACCAACTTGTACTTTGATACCCTTGGCACCAATGCGTATTGCGTTTTGTACTGCGCGCTTCATAGCACGACGGAACATAACACGACGCTCAAGTTGAGATGCAATGCTATCAGCAACTAATTTTGCTTCAAGCTCTGGCTTACGAACTTCAGAGATATTAATCTGAGCCGGTACACCAGCAATCTTTGTTACTGCTTTACGTAGCTTCTCTACATCTTCGCCTTTCTTACCGATTACAACACCCGGACGAGCCGTGTGAATTGTAACGCGGATAGATTTAGCTGGACGTTCGATTACGATCTTAGCAAGTGACGCGCTTTTTAGTGCCTTTGTAAGGTACTCACGTACTTGATGATCGCCGAAAAGCATTTCTGGAAATTCTTTAGAATTCGCGAACCAAGTAGAAACCCAAGGTTTCGATATACCTAGGCGAATACCAGTAGGATGAACTTTTTGTCCCATTACTATTACTCCTAGTTATCTGAAACCACAACAGTGATGTGGCTTGAACGCTTAAGGATGCGATCTGCACGTCCTTTAGCACGTGGCATGATACGTTTCATTGTAGGACCATCGTCCACAAAGATCGTAGCTACACGTAGCTCATCAATGTCAGCACCTTCGTTATGCTCTGCGTTAGCAATAGCAGACTCAAGTACTTTTTTAACTAATACAGCAGCTGATTTGTTGCTGTACGCTAGGATTTCTAGAGCTTGATCTACCGCTAAACCACGGATTTGATCTGCTACTAGACGAGCTTTTTGCGCTGAGCCAGAGGCAAATTTATGTTTAGCTAATGCTTGCATTTTTTAACCCCTTATCTCTTTTTCGCTTTCTTATCAGCAGCATGGCCGCGATAAGTACGAGTTGGCGCAAATTCACCCAGTTTGTGACCGATCATTTCGTCTGTAACGAATACAGGTACGTGCTGGCGACCATTATGGACAGCAATGGTCAATCCGATCATGTTAGGTATGATCATTGAACGACGGCTCCAAGTTTTAATTGGCTTCTTATCACCGCTTTCCAAAGCTTTCTCTACCTTCTTCAGCAAGTGTAGGTCAATAAAAGGACCCTTCTTGAGAGAGCGTGGCATGGCTATTCCTCAATATTACTTAGTACGACGACGTACTATAAATTTATCCGTACGCTTGTTCTTACGCGTTTTAGCACCTTTAGTCGGCTTACCCCATGGAGACACAGGATGACGACCACCAGATGTACGACCTTCACCACCACCGTGTGGGTGATCAACTGGGTTCATGGCAACACCACGAACAGTTGGGCGAATACCGCGCCAGCGACTTGCGCCAGCTTTACCTAAAGAACGAAGCATATGTTCAGCGTTACCTACTTCACCTAATGTCGCACGACAATCAGATTCAACTTTACGAACTTCGCCTGAACGAAGACGTAATGTTACATACTGACCATCACGAGCTAGGATTTGTACGTAAGAACCAGCAGAACGTGCAAGTTGTGCACCTTTACCTGGTTTTAACTCAACACAATGTACTGTAGAACCTACAGGCATGTTACGCATTGGTAATGTGTTACCAGGCTTGATTGGTGCATCAACACCAGACTGGATAGCATCACCGGCAGAAACGCCTTTAGGTGCAATGATGTACGAACGCTCACCGTCTGCATATAATACAAGAGCGATGTTTGCGCTACGGTTTGGATCGTATTCTAAACGCTCAACTTTAGCTGGGATGCCATCTTTGTTACGTTTAAAATCAACTACACGGTAATGATGCTTGTGACCACCACCAATGTGACGAACCGTAATACGACCATTGTTATTACGACCACCTGATTTAGATTTCTTCTCTAAAAGTGGTGCGTATGGTTTACCCTTATGTAGCTCAGAGTTAACCACTTTAACTAGGTGACGACGACCCGGAGAAGTTGGTTTACACTTCTGAAGTGCCATAATTCTAACTCCTAAATTACTCGGCGCCGCCGACAAAGTCTAGTTCACTACCTTCTTTAAGAGTAACGTACGCTTTTTTCCAGTCAGAACGACGACCGAAACGAGCTCCTGTACGTTTTGTTTTACCCTTAACAAGTAATGTGCGAACACCCGTTACTTCTACTTCAAAAAGTTTTTCAACAGCAGCTTTAACTTCAGCTTTAGTTGCGTCTTTAACTACTTTAAAAACAACAGCGTTGTTAGTTTCAGCGTTAATAGTACTTTTTTCAGAGATGTGCGGGCCTAAAACAACCTTTAATAAACGCTCTTCACGGATCATGCTAATGACTCCTCAAGTTGCTTAACTGCAGCAGCAGTAATAAGAACCTTATCGAAAGCGATTAAGCTTACTGGGTCAATACCAGCAACGTCACGTACGTCAACCTTATAAAGGTTACGAGATGATAAGAATAAGTTCTCATCAACTTCTTCAGTAACGATAAGCACGTCTTTCAGCTCAAGCTCTTTAAGCTTAGCTGCAAGTTGCTTAGTCTTTGGCGCTTCTATGCCAAAGCTTTCAACAACAATTAAACGCTCTTGACGAACTAATTCGCTCAAGATACTACGGATTGCGCCGCGGTACATTTTACGGTTAACTTTTTGGCTGTGATCTTGCGGCTTAGCTGCAAACGTCACACCACCCGAGCGCCAGATTGGGCTACGGATTGTACCAGCACGTGCACGGCCAGTACCTTTTTGATTCCACGGCTTTTTACCACCGCCACTTACTTCAGAACGAGTCTTCTGAGCTTTAGTACCTTGACGAGCACCAGCTGCAAATGCAACTACTACTTGGTGTACTAATGCTTCGTTAAACTCACGTCCAAAAGTAGCATCGGATACTTCAAGAGCGCCTTTAGCGTCTTTCAATACTAATTCCATTACTAAATCTCCAGGACTTATGCTTTAACAGCAGGTTTAACGATAACATCGCCACCGATAGCGCCAGGCACTGCGCCTTTAACTAACAGTAAGTTACGCTCAACGTCAACACGTACAAGTTCAAGGTTTTGAGTCGTTACACGCTCGTTACCCATATGGCCAGACATTTTCTTGCCTTTAAAAACCTTGCCCGGAGACTGATTTTGACCGATTGAACCATGTGCACGGTGAGCTAATGAGTTACCGTGAGTTGCGTCTTGCATTGCAAAGTTCCAGCGTTTAATTACGCCAGCATTGCCTTTACCTTTAGAGTTACCAGTAACGTCAACTTTTTTAACGTCATTGAATAATTCTACAGTGATTTCTTGAGCAAGAGCGAACTCACCCTCATCACCCTTAAGGCGAAATTCCCACAGACCAAGACCAGCTTCTACGCCAGCTTTAGCAAAGTGACCTGCTTCAGCTTTATTTACGCGACTTGCTTTCTTAGTGCCTGCAGTTACTTGAAGAGCACTATAACCATCAACTTCTTCAGAACGAATCTGAGTGATGCGGTTAGGTGTTGCTTCGATAACCGTTACTGGAACTGATGCACCATCTTCAGTGAAGATACGTGTCATGCCCACTTTACGACCGACTAGACCTAATGCCATTTTCCTAAAACCTCTCTAATCTTCCGATTAACCCAGGCTGATTTGAACATCAACACCAGCTGCAAGATCAAGACGCATTAATGCATCTACAGTCTTATCAGTTGGTTCAACGATGTCTATCAGACGTTTATGGGTGCGGATTTCGTACTGATCACGCGCGTCTTTATTAACGTGCGGTGAAGTTAGTACTGTAAAACGCTCAAAGCGTGTTGGTAGTGGAATAGGACCACGAACCTGAGCGCCAGTGCGCTTCGCTGTTTCCACGATTTCCAAAGTTGATTGGTCAATCAAACGATGGTCAAAAGCTTTCAGGCGAATACGAATGCGTTGACTTGACATTCTTAAACCTCAAATATTAAAAAGAGCATTTAAAAAGAACACAATAATACACACTGATACACCTAGTAAACTAGTGTCAGTTGTGTTTATGTTCTTACCGATGAACTCCAAATCGGAGTTCCTGTTTAGCACGACTTGAAATCCAAATCAGTGCCTATTACTTCAGTTAGATACTAATCAAGTTAGCACTAATAATTCTGAAAGTTTGCGTATTATAGTGAGATTGATGATAAATGCAACAGTTTTATTAAACTAATTATTCTAACTACTGCATAAATTAAGAAATGATAGTTTACTTAAAATTAAGCCAAGTGTTCTCTTGATAAGTATTCTAAAGATTGCATTTCTTGCAAGCGACTAATACAACGTTTAAATTCAAAATCTAACATTCCTGTTTCGTATAGTGCTGTTAACTCAGCTTCAGCTGAAATTATTAAAGTAACATTTCGTTCATAAAACTCATCCACCAAAGCAATAAAACGTCTAGCTGCATCATCATTTTGTCTGCCCATCATTTTTACATTAGATAGTAGTACCGTGTGATAAATACGACTAATTTCCATATAATCAACTTGGCTACGGGCGGTTTCACATAATTCAGTGAAATCGAACATTACAATGCTATCGGCTTCCATTCGCGTATTAAGCATGCGCCCTTCAATTTCGATTTGTTGCTCTTTATGGCCTAATTCTGGTGAGAGCTTTGTAAAGTACTCATATAAGTTTTTATCCGCTTGCTCATCTAAGGGGCTGTGAAAGATCTCTGCTTGCTCAAGAGTACGTAATCTATAATCAATACCAGAATCTACATTTACCACTATGGTATTTTCATTTACTAATTTAATCGCAGGTACAAAGCGTTCCCTTTGTAATCCATACTTATATAAATCATCTGGAATAATATTAGAAGTGGCTACAAGAATAATATCTCGTTTAAATAGTTCCTGCATAAGCCCGCCTAATAGCATGGCATCAGTGATATCAGAAACAAAAAATTCATCAAAACAAATTATATCTGTTTGCGCCTTAAAACTATCAGCGACCTTTTCAAGTGGGTTAGCAACATCGTTTAGTTTTTTTAATTCATCATGTACGCGATGCATAAATCGATGAAAGTGAATGCGCATTTTTCGCTCACCAGGTAAAGCATCATAAAAGGTATCAACTAAGTAAGTTTTACCACGACCTACACCACCCCAAAAATATAAACCTTTAATATTATTTTTTACCGGTTTAGTTTTAAATATACGTGATAAAAAGCCACTCTTAACTTCCTGCACATTTTGCAAATCATCATATAAACGCTGTAAATTTTTTACTGCATTTTCTTGTGCTGCATCGTAATGAAAATCGTCACTTTGAAGGTCTAATTGATATTTTTGCCAAGGAGTCATATAAATATACTTAAACTGGATTAATAAATAACACTAATTGTGTTTTTTATATTAACACGATGACTAAGTAAGCGTATATTTATAGTTAATGACTTATTTTTCTTTTTTTTCAATTACAGGGGTATTTTTATGACAACAATCACTTGGCTTTCTTTTATGGTAATCACCGCTATTGCTAGTTTTTTTGTTGGTACTGTTTTCACCAAACGTCAATATGAAAATGATGAGCTTGAGAAAGAAGTAGAGAAAGCAAAAAATGAATTAGAGCAATATAAACAAGATGTGGCTGATCATTTAGCTAATACAGATAAGTTAGTTGGTAAAATGAAAGATAACTATGAGCAACTTGCTACTCATGTTCAACAAACCAATAAATTATTATTAGTCGACAATACTAAAGAAACTATGCCTTTCTTTTCAAAGGAAACGACTGAGCAATTACAAGCATCACTTGATCAGCTTGCTGAACCTAAAGCACATACTAATGTGACAGATGCACAACCTATGGATTATGCACAAGAGCATTCTGGTATTTTTTCTGGTGAAAAAGAGACTAAAGTAACAAAAGAAGCGGTTTCTTAAATATTTTCTTACATTTAGATAATATAAAAAAAACTATCTTGATGAACTTTTTTTTAGCCGCATAGTCTTTATATGTAAGTTCAGGGATATTAAACGCATAATTTAATATCTCTGATAAAGTATAAACAGGAGTACATTTAGACTATGAAAACAAAATTAACTTTATTAAGTGCCATCATTCTTTCTTCAAGCCTTTTAATTAATCCAAGTATTAGCCAAGCAAAACTACCAGTAGCTGTAAATGGACAACAACTTCCTACTCTAGCCCCAATGTTAGAGAAAATTACCCCAGGTGTTGTCAGTATTAACGTCAGTGGCGCAAAAGAAGTACGCCGTAGAGTCGACCCTAGAGAATTCTTTTTTGGCAACCCTCGCCAACAACGCAGTCAAAAACAACCTTTTAGTGGTTTAGGTTCTGGGGTGATCATAGATGCTGATGAAGGATTTGTTGTTACAAATAATCATGTGATCCAAGATGCCGAAAAAATTATAATTAAATTACAAGATGGTCGTGAATACCAAGCTGAACTTGTTGGTACTGATAAAGAATCGGATGTAGCTTTATTAAAAATTGATGCTGAAGACTTAGTAGAAGTAAAACTCGCGAATTCAGATAAACTGCGTGTCGGTGACTTTACTGTTGCCATTGGTAATCCGTTTGGATTAAGTCATACGGTTACTTCAGGTATTGTCAGTGCGATGGGTCGTAGTGGTTTAAATATTGAAGGGTATGAAGACTTTATTCAAACCGATGCAGCAATTAACCAAGGTAATTCCGGTGGTGCGTTAGTTAATTTACGTGGTGAATTAATTGGTATCAATACAGCTATTTTAGGCGCATCTGGTGGTAATGTCGGAATTGGTTTTGCCATACCATCAAATATGATGAAAAACCTAGTAGACCAAATCATTGAGCACGGTGAAGTTAAACGTGGCACTTTAGGTATTTCAGGAAGAACACTCAATGCAGGCATTGCAAAAGCCCAGCAACTAGATGTTAAGCAAGGTGCTATTGTAATGAGCGTAAGTGAAGACTCCGCAGCATCTGAGGCAGGAATTAAAACGGGTGATGTCATTGTTGCTGTAAATGGCAATGATATTCAAGGCTTCCAAGAGCTTCGCAGTAAAATATCAACTTTGGGTGAAGGCAAAAAAGTAAAATTACAATTGATCCGCGATGGTAAAAATAAAACTGTAAATGTGACATTACGTGGTGCGCAATTAGCAAAAATAGAATCAGATAAACTTCACCCTATGTTACGTGGTAGCGCGCTTGAGGTAGGTAAAACTAACGATGATACAAAAGGTATCCTAGTAACAGAAGTTGATGAGAGATCACCTGCAGCACGTGTTGGTTTTGAAGCTGGAGATGTCATCATGCAAGTAAATAGAAAACGCGTAAAGAGTTTACGTGAACTGACTAATTCGCTTAAAGATGTAAATGGTAATATCGTTTTAGGTGTTAAACGTGGCCGTGAATCTATCTTCTTATTAATTCAATAAAATTACACTTCAATTAATTTAAAAAGAAACAATACGCTGTATTGTTTTTTTTTGTGTCATTTTCACCCATTTATGCCATCATAGTGATATTCGTAATTAGTAGTTTATTTCTTGTGCTTAAATCCTTAAAATTTTTACTCTCTCCTATCTTAATTGGACTCGGCATCGCTTTTTTAATTTTATTAATAAAGCCATCGCTAAGGCCTGGTTTTTGGCCTATAGATGTACTTACAACTGCAGAGTCAGAGTCTATTACACAATCACATTTAACTTTTGCTGATGCTGTACAAAAATCAGCACCAGCCGTTGTGACCATTTATTCAGAAAGCTTCAGCAGTCAATCTCGCTATTCAACTAGACAAAGAGCTGCTCAAGAATTGGGTTCTGGCGTAATAATGTCTGATGATGGTTACATATTAACTAACTATCATGTGATCAATAATGCCGATCAAGTTGTTGTTATTTTAGCTGATGGGCGCCAATTTGATCAAGCTCAACTGGTAGGCTTTGATACTGTTACAGACTTAGCATTACTAAAAATAAACGCTCAACAGCTTCCTATAGTACCGACAGATGATAATTTTTTACCACAAGTAGGTGATGTTGTTTTAGCTATTGGCAATCCGCTAAACTTAGGTCAAACAATTACCCAAGGCATTATTAGCGCAACAGGTAAACAAAATATATCTCAAAGTTCACATACCAATTTATTACAAATGGATGCTGCGATTAATGTAGGTAATTCAGGTGGTGCTCTTGTTAATTCAAATGGTATTTTAGTGGGTATTAATTCAGCTCAATTTAGAGCTAAACGTAATATTGATATTCAAGGTATCTTCTTTGCTGTGCCTTATTCGATAGCGAAAAATGTAATGAATAAACTCATTAAGTATGGCCAAGTTGTAAGAGGTTATTTAGGATTTGCTGCAACTGCAGTAGATAGCTCAGGTGAAGCGATTAGAGATCAGTTTACTAAAGTTTCTGGCATGAGAATAAACAACTTAGACCCGCTAGGCCCTGCTTGGCAAGCTGGACTACAGAATCTTGATATTATTACTAAAATTGATGGTCAGCCAGTTTCTAATATACAACAGACATTAGAGTTAATTGGCAACACTAAGCCTGGCACTGTGATGGATTTTGAGTTAATACGCAATAATGAAAAACTGACTATCGCTGTTACCGTGATGGAATTAGAACCAGTTTTATAAAAAATAATTAAAATAAAAAAACGCGTTAATATTAACGCGTTTTTTATTTTCAGATGAAAATATATTTAAGCATTTCGCCTTTTTATATTTGCACCTAAAGCACTTAGCTTGTCTTCAATTTTTTGGTAACCACGGTCAACATGATAAATACGATCAACGATTGTTTCACCTTTTGCGATTATACCCGTTAAAATTAAACTCGCTGAAGCACGTAGATCTGTTGCCATAACCTGTGCACCGGATAGCTGCTGAGTATCACCACAAATTGCAGTATTACCTTCAAGACGAATGTTAGCACCCATACGCTGTAACTCAGGCACATGCATAAAACGATTTTCGAAAATGGTTTCAGTAATCGTAGCACTACCGTTAGCCACTACATTAAGTGCAGTAAACTGCGCCTGCATATCAGTTGGGAAACCTGGGTGTGGCATGGTTTTGATATTGACAGCTTTTAATTCACGATTACGCATATCTAAGTAAATCGTATCATTCGTTACTTCAACAAGAGCATTTGCTGCACGTAGTTTTTCAATAACGGGATCTAAGCTTTGATCAGTGTTTTTACATAACACCTCACCGCCACTCATCGCTGCGGCAACTAAGAAGGTACCAGTTTCTATACGGTCAGGTAGTATTTTATGTTCACAACCTTGTAGCTGTTCAACACCTTCTATTTCAATGCGATCCGTTCCAGCACCTGTAATTTTTGCGCCCATACCAATTAAGTATTTCGCTAAATCAATAATTTCTGGTTCTCTTGCAGCATTTTCAAGTATTGTGATGCCATCAGCTAATGTCGCTGCCATCATTAAATTTTCTGTCGCACCAACACTTACCATATCCATAAAAATATGGGCGCCTTTTAGACGACCTGATACTTTTGCATTAATGTAGCCGTTTTCAACTTCAATATCAGCGCCCATTTTAATGAGGCCATTTATATGCAAATCAACAGGTCGTGCGCCAATAGCACAGCCTCCAGGGAGTGATACTTGCGCTTCACTAAAACGAGCTAATAATGGACCTAATGCTAAAACAGAAGCACGCATTTTTTTCACTAAGTCGTAAGGTGCTAAAGTTTGATCAACCGTGCCACCATTAATGAGTAATGTATCGCCCTGCCATTCGATTTTTGCACCAAGACAACTTAATAACGCTTCTGTTGTTTCAATATCGCGTAATTTAGGCACATTAATAAATCGACTTGTACTATTAGCAAGTAATGATGCAAATAAAATGGGTAAAGCGGCGTTTTTTGCGCCAGAGATAGTCACTTCACCTGCAAGTGTGCTACCACCTTGTATTATAAATTGTTCCATTTCATTCTCCTTATTGAGGAAGAATGAATTTGCGCTCTCTTTCCCATTCTACTGGGGTAAAAGCACGAATAGACACGGCATGGATAGTACCATCTGCAATAGAGTCTTTTAATGGCGCATATACAAGCTGCTGCTTTTTAACTCGGCTTACGCCTTCAAAACAATCACCTACTGCAATCACTTCAAAATGGCTACCATTTGCTGTCACACGTACATCTGTAAGTGATAAGCTTTCTTTTAATATTGTTTCGACTTGATTCGGTTCCATTAGCTCTTTACTCAAATAAGTGACTTACCTGACCTAATTGCATTAATTTTTGCAGCTGCTCAGGTATATTTTTTAATTCAAGGCGAATGCCTTGCTGCCGTAATTCAGATAATATGTGAATTAACCAAGCTAAGCCAGCAGTGTCAACCCTTAATACTTCCGAAAGGTCAAAATTAATACAATCATCACCTTTAGAGGCTATTTTTTTTATATTAGAATGCGCCATTACTGTTTCACGACTCATTTCACCTGATAAATTGAAATTATTATTTGATTTTTGTATTAAATTAAGTATGGCCATTAAAGTTATTTACCTTTAGCTTGTATCGGAAGCTTACTTTTATTTTCAAGCAGCGTTATTACGTGATCTATACCTTCTTTACGCAATATACCGTGCAATTCGCTTTGTTTTGCATCTAATAGGCTTATACCTTCTGCAACCATATCGTATGCACGCCACTGACCTTTTTTGCTCTTTTTCATTTTAAAAGAGATACGAATATCAGGTTTACCTTCTTCAACAATTCGAGTACCCACTTTTACTTTTGTTTTATTATCTAGCTTTTGAGCAGGATCAAATTTAACGACTTGATCAGTATATTGAGTAAAAACACCAGCATAAGTTGTCACTAAATAACCTTTGAATACACCTATAAAACGTTTAATTTTTGTGTATTCTTTTTTTCTCTGTGCTTTATCTTCAATATTTTTAACTTTACTAATATAACTGCCAAGTACCTTTAGTGCTGCATATTTATAGTCAATGTAAGGTAATAGCTCTTCTTCAACGACTACCTTTAAGTGATTTGGATCATCATTTATAGCGCTCTGGTCTTTAGCTAAGCGATTAAATGTATTTCCCGCAATTTCTTTAATCGCAACATACGGATTTTCAAGTGATACTTGCTCCGCCGCAGCAATATTAGAAAATAAAATGATAAAAAATGTTAAAACTAAAGTTGTAATTTTGTTTAGCATGGTTATTCGCCACCCTGATTAAATAAAAACTGACCTATTAATTCTTCTAAAACTAATGCTGATTTTGTATCGGTAATAAAATCACCATCAACCAATACTTTTAACTCGTCCTGTCCAAATAAATCATTTAATTCATCATCAGCATCAGTTTCACCTATTAGCACTCCAGGGTTTAAACCTAAGTATTGCTCGCCTAAAATACCCGAAGTTAATATATTGACCGCTGTAGTCTCAGAAAAATTACTATAATCTTTAGATATTTCCATCGCTACAACGGGTAAATAATCACTTTTATCCAGTGTAATACTCGTTACTCTGCCAATTACGACACCACCCACTTTAATTGGTGAGCGTACTTTTAAAGAACCAATATTTTCAAACTTTGCATTTAAAGTGTAGGTTTCACCATTTGAACCTATACCCGCATTGGCAACATTTAATGCCAACATAACCAATGCTAAAACACCTAATGAGACAAAAAAACCTACTAATATTTCTATTTTCCTTGAAACCATTATTCTTTACCTTGTAAAACTAAATTCTTATCAATTATTAACTGCTGAACATTACTGCTGTTAATACAAAATCAAACCCTAAAACTGCTAATGAAGATTGCACAACCGTTTTTGTAGTTGCGTTACTAATACCTTCTGACGTTGGGATACAGTCATATCCTCGGTACAATGCAATCCATGTAATTAAAAAAGCAAAGACAACCGTTTTAATAATCCCGTTTAAAATATCTTTTTCAAAAGACACTTCCGCTTGCATTATTGACCAAAAACTCCCGGTATCAACACCAAGCCAGTTTACGCCAACCAAGTGAGCCCCTAATATGCCTACAGCTGAAAAAATTAAAGCTAATAACGGCATACTGATCATACCCGCCCAAAAACGTGGTGCGATGATTCTTTTTAAAGGATCTATTGCCATCATCTCTAAACTACTAAGCTGCTCTGTCGCTTTCATTAAACCTATTTCAGCGGTTAGCGCACTACCCGCACGACCAGCAAATAGTAAAGCGGTCACTACTGGGCCCAACTCTCTTAATAAACTCAGCGCAACTAATGGACCTAAACTGCCTTCAGCACCATAACCTTGTAAAACAGTATAGCCCTGTAAAGCTAATACCATACCTATAAATAAGCCTGATACGATAATTATAATAAGAGATAAAAAACCGACAGAGTAAAGCTGCTTAATTAATAATGGCGTGCCTTTTTTAAAGTTAGGGATACTAAATAATGCACCTAACAGTAAACTTGTTGCTCTACCTATAGAAGAAAAGCGCTCAATAGTCGATTTACCTAATCTTTGCAAAAAAGCGATCATGGATGCTCTCCTTCACTGTGTTCTGACAATAAATCTTTTGCATAGTCTTTCGCTTCAAAGTGGAATGGCACAGGCCCATCAGATAAACCTTGTAAAAATTGCTGCACTAAAGGCGATTGATGTTTTAGCATTTCTTGCGGTGATCCTTCGCCTATTACACCTTTATCAGCAATTATAATTACATGATCTGCAATGCTCATTACCTCGGTTACATCGTGGGTAACAATTAATGAG
>Ga0105354_1001519_pt1 | contig 14249 bp, 7 predicted proteins | sample GOMGulsemesocosm_FD_83658 | JGI IMG/M metagenome (GOLD analysis project Ga0105354, IMG submission 83658) | Methane-oxidizing microbial communities from mesocosms in the Gulf of Mexico - GOM9B Gulf of Mexico | ecosystem: Environmental > Aquatic > Marine > Cold seeps | place: USA: Gulf of America...
TTCATTAAATACCCAGAATCCATCTTCTGCATTTTCTTCTCCTAAAAGAGCATCGTAACCCAATTCAAAGCTATTTGTAGCCACCTCATCAATTCCTGCAAGTATTTGACGGTAATATCCTGAAGGAGTTTGAATCATCAACCTAAATTTTTGTCTTACATCCGCATTAGTATTATACGTAACATTTGCATTTCTAAAACTTACTGAAGGATCTGAAAGCTCTGTTTTAAATACACGCTGACTATTTTTAAATGTAACATTCCCACCAGCAACAGTTACTGTAGTATTAGCTAAACCAGCATCTAAAAATGCTGACACAAAAAACCCTTGATTTAAAGATATATATCGCAAAGGTATTTTTGTTCCTAATGCTCCATTATTATCAATCCTAATATCGTTAGAAATAGCTTTTACCCCTCCCATTAATGTATAAGTAGCATATCCCCCAACATATTCAGATAAAATATGAGAAGCTCCAGCAAAGTGATCCCAGAAATACAATGCACCGTTAAAAACGTTATCCGTTGCATTCCCTCCATTATCTTTAATATTATCTAATATAAACTGATTAGCGTCTATTGCAGATAAATACGGATTCCCTACTAACCTATCATTACCCAATGCAACAGGCAATGTAACGTCACCATTATATGGCCTTCCTTTAAATACATAATTTTGATTATCTGTAATTGCAGCTAAACCAGAAGTTCCCTTCATTGTATATCCTTCTCCAGGCAATAAGTTAGTATTCTCATCTATTGATATCCAAGAATCATAATCATCATGCATCCCATTAAACTTCCATAACCAATATGAACTAATCGTAATTGGTGACGTAGCTGCACCATCAGCCGCAGTATATGCTGGTTGAAAATTAATTGTTTGAGGCGTAGCCGAGGTAGTCCCATCTGACAACGCTCCAGTAATAGCATAACTACTATTTGTACTAGGAACTCCTGTTCCTTTAGTTCCCAATCCAGAACCAATAGCTCCAACTGATGATGACCAATAATTATAGTTGTAACTAATTGCAGTTCCTTGCTGATCTCTCTCTACAAAACCTCCACTATCATTATCAAAAACACTTCCTTCATCTTGAATAAATTGAGATTCTCCTATTAAATCTATTGAACCATCCAACTCTATATAATGGGTAACTCGCAAACTTTGCCCTGAATTTAATTCATCTTGAGCTTCTATTGGGTCAGCAATTGTTAATTTAGTATTTGCAGTATCGGATATCAATCCCAATACCGTAATATTTTTATCTCCTGAAGTTATATCATGAGAGGTTTGTACAATATTCCAATCTACTCTGGTAGTACCATCAATACCTGTACAATTTGGCTCACTCCAAACTGAATTTCCATACAACCATGGAGTTGTTGCTGAAACATCACCCCACACTCCATTTCTTACTGAAAGGTATGGCAAAGGAGCTGTTTGCAATTCTATTGTTGTAATATTCTTTGGAGCTCCATGTTTAGTATTACTTGATTGATCTTGAATTCGATCATTTACCATAGGATAATACCCTTGTAAGCTAGCCCAAGTTAACCCTCCAGAAATATCTAAAGGAACCACTTTACCTCGAACATTTACTCCATTTTGCTCAATTTCTTGATTCATCATTTGGTGTAACTGATTCGCTGTTAAACTAACATCCCATACACGAACCTCATCAATAAAACCATCGAAATAATGCTTCGGAACCGTTGGAGTATCACTATCATAACTCGCCCCTAAAAGACACTTTTCTGTACCATTTACTGGCGCAGTTGTTGGTGATCCGATAGCCACCTCTACTCCATCTATATATAATCTTGCAGTAGCACCATCATAAGTTGTTGCTATATGATACCACCTGTTATTTGTTATTGCATAAGGAGATACCAAATTGATTTGTACCACACCAGTATTATCATACCATACTAAGTTTGGAAAACTATTATTCAATTTTAAATGGTATCCTCTTTTATTTCCTGCTCCAGCTTTCATATCTCCTTTAGATATAATTGTCCCTGTTGTAACTGTCGCTTCCTGTAATACCCATGCTTCTAAAGAGAATGCTCCTGTAAAATCATGGTTATCTCCAAAATCAACATGGTCATTTAACCCATCAAAATCAATAGCCGCTCCCGGTGATCTCCAATCGGTATCTGGACCTGCATCAAAACTAGGGTGAGAACTTGGATTTAAATTAAAATTAGTAGCATCCAATTCTGTAATATCATTATCGAACCCATCATCTAATCCGTCCTTATCAGCATCTGTTCCAATAAATAATCCGGTATTTGCATTAGGTGTATCCGATCCGTTTATTACACCATCACCATTAGTATCATGCCCTTCTATGGCATCTATTTCTTCTGAATCATCTGAATCTAAATCTAAATAATCTGGTGTTCCATCAATATCTGAGTCTACAGGAATTACTCCTGCTCCACCAAAGTTCACATTATCGGTATCGTAATTATTATCAATCCCGTCTAAAGTTCCTCCTGTATCAGTATCAGTAAACGAAGGAACTATATACCCTCCTGTACTTTGTGCCTCAGAATTATCAGTTACTCCATCATCATCAGAATCTATGTCCATAAAATTAGGAAAACCAGTTGCGTCTGCATTATCGTTTGGATAACTGTTAGGAAAACCATCACCAGTTGTATCAGCTCCCGTTATCAACATACTTCCAGCTCCATCATAAGCATCGTGATATCCGTCATTATCAGCATCGGTAAATCCATCTATCATACCGTTTCCGTCTATATCCTGATCTCCAGCTTCTCTCAAATCTACAATTCCATCATCATCTGAATCTAAATCAATTCTATTTACAATCAAATCACTATCGAAGTCATAATTTGGTATGGTCGTTACTTCTTCACTAAAATAAGTAAAAGGAGTTGTATCGTATAAATCAACTAACCCATCACCGTCAGTATCAGTTAAGTCATCAACAATTCCGTTTCCGTCAATGTCAACTCCACCAGCTTCTACTAAATCTGGAATTCCATCATTATCACTATCAGCATCATTAAAGTCATGAATACCATCTCCCTCAGTATCCAATCCACAAAAATGCATTGCTGCTATACGAATTGTAGACCCATCTGGTTGATTTACTAAAAAATCTATCTTACTTACTTTTACTCCTGGGAAGTAAAAATACACTGATCCGAAAGCATCACTTGCTACTGCATCACCATTATTATTCGTTCCCGTTCCTAAAAATTTATCATTAAATGTATTTCCTACTTGCGTTATATATGTTCCTAAATGATATATATTATTACTTGTCGTTAAATCTATTAAAGTATTTGTGTCATCATAAACATTTACTGTCCACGTTTCATTTTCATCAAAATCTACCAACTTAAAAAATAAGTTTTCTACATCATTCATAAAGTCGAATGTTAGAGTTCCCAATGTTCCAGGACCATGCACCCTCATTGCCCAACCATGTTCACCAGCATGGTAACTTGTAATATTATTAAAGTCTGCTTGATTACTGACAGAGAAATCTATTTGATTACCATCATCCATTGGATGATTTAAAATTGGGAAGTTCGCTAAAATTGATTCTTCATTTGTAATAACTCCTGTAGAATTTAAGCCTTCAAGGTTTGCTGTATAACATCCTTCTAAAATATCGGTCACCCCATCATTATCATCATCAGAATCAATATAATCTGCTACTCCATCAGCATCCAAATCTGGTGCTGTTGGCGGAATAAACACATAACTATTATCTGTAAATAATGAGAAATTAAAACTGGTATCACTACTTGTAGCACTTCTTTGGTGTATTTCTACAGCAATTTCGTTATTTCCTACTACTAATATATTCACTAAACTTTTAGTAATCCATGTAGACTCTGCAGCTCCACCAACAGTTCCTGAAGCATAAGTTAAATAATTATACGCTAGAGGCATATTATCTCTCCATACTTGTACTCCGTTAACATACACTACCATACCATCATCACGAATAGCATTTAAAACTAAGGTTGAGTTTGCTACATCTCCAGCAGTTGCTGTAAATGACTTTCTATAATAAGTTGTTGGGTATTTATTATTTGAATCTGGTCCAAAACCAACTACTGTTGTTTCATCACCATCACCATATCCTAACTCTGCATTTCCGGTTGCCCATGAAGAGTAATCAAATCCTGTTCCATACCAAGCTGTTCCTTGATCCGATCCATCATCCAAATAACTCCAATTTCCATTCGCTGGAAGAAGAGCTGGTGGCGCTACAACATTAATATTTTCCGTTATAGCTCTTAGCGAAAAAGCACTTGAGTTTGAACCTTCTAAGCTTACATTTCCAAAATCAGTATTATCAAGTATTAATGGAGTCATATCAGGATTTGTAATTGCAGTTCCGCTTCCGGTTGCCTGAAGTATTTGACTAAATAAAAAAACCGTTGCTAAAATAAATAACATTAGCATTGGTCTTTTTTTTGAGAAAGTAGTTTTCTTTTCCATGGTACTCGATTTTTTAAATTCAACTCATCTTGTTCCCCATTTTAATTATTTTTGACATATAGTATTGGCTTAGATCTTTCAATATATATAATTATGAAATAACTACAAAATAAAAGCGTTAATCAGCTTTTTAGCAAGTTAAACTGTTAATTTTCACAATTATCAACAACAAACAACCGTATTTATTAACAAATGTTTACTCATAAGCACCTGTGATATAAACAGTTATTATTCCACAAGAATTGATTTATAGTATTTATTTAGATTTGTTTTTATACTAACTAAATACCTCCCTGATTGAAGACCAGCAACATCAATTACTTCTTTTTCACCTTCAACAACTAAAGCCCCTATAACATTGTAAATTTTTACATTTTCAAGCTTTTCATTTGTACGCAAGGCTATATTTAATTTTGTGTTAGCAGGAACTGGATACATACATATTGACTCATTATCTGTCAGCACATCTTCTACTGCCAATGTAAAGCCTGTTTTATGTATTGCAAACTGATCAGTTATAGCTCCACTATCATTTAAAAATTTAACCCTTAAATTCTGAGCTGTAGCTCCATCGTTTTCTATTTCTAAAACACAGGAACCTAATTCATTTATAGATGCATACATTGCATTATGATTTAGTGCTCCTCCAGAAATTTTCCCTGACGACCCTGCAGTTATATATACCGCTCCTTTAGTATCAATTTCGGTTTTCTGATACTCTACACCCGAACCTCCCGATCCGTTTCCGTTCGCCCCTACTGTATGAGTTCCTGAATTAAATGTACTAGAAACACCATAATGACCATTTATAAAATAGGAACGCTCATAGGAATGTGAATGCCCACTTAACACTAAGTCTACTCCATTATCTTCAAGTATTGGCAAAAAGGTATTTCGCATAGCTACTAACTGTGTTTCTGAATCTGAATTATGTGATCCTTTAGTATACGGTGGATGATGAAATATTGCTACTATCCAATCTTGTGTGGTTGCCTGCATATCGGCTGTACACCAAGCAATTTGTGCTGCATCATTATACAATTGATGTGATTCCAATACTATAAAATGAATATTTGCATAATCATATGAATAGTATGCCTCTGTACCCGATGACACTCCGCCAGCCTCTGCAGCTGTTGGGAAAGTAAAAATATCATAATATGGACCTGTTGATTCACCAGGGTTAGAACTTGATGTTGCAGAATGACCATCGTGATTTCCTAAAGTAGACCATGCTACTGATTTTTTAAGCATCTCAGGGTAAATATCAAATACTGCTGCTTGATACTCAGTATCCGTACCATCATTATATGCATTATCTCCTAAAAACAACATCATATCTGTTTGATTAGGATTGGTTGCTGCTGTATTTACATAATTATAATATTGATCTCTAACATCTCTCTGGTCTTGATTTGCCGTACCAGCATCTCCTAAAATCCAAGCTCTAAAAAACTGTTTATCTCCAACATTAGGAGCCGTTTGAACAAACATGTTTAAGTTTTCCGAAACATAGACTCCATCAGTATCTGCAATTTCATAATAATATTTTGTGTTAGGCAACAGACCAGTTAACTGCACTTCGTGATCAATTTGTAATGAATTATCCGTTTCTGTACTTGTTAATACACCAAGAGCAGTACCATAATTTATAATAGATTCAGTACATGTATTTGTTCTCCATTTCACAATTACGCTATCATGTGTCCCTACTTGTAAGTAAGGCCCTCTTGTAATTGCTACAGGAAGTGAAGCGTGACCAGTAAGTTTAAAATCAAAACTAATATCCGAACTTGTTCCTGAACGCTGATGTATTTCAACTGCTATAACATTATTTCCTGTTACTAAATTACTACAAATTGATTTTGTTAACCAAGTAGTTTCACCACTCCCTCCAACAGTTGCTGTTGCATAGGATGAATAATCAAATGTAGCCGCCATATTATCTTTCCAAACCTCTACACCATTTAAATACACTACCATACCATCATCACGAATAGCTTCCATTGCTAAATTATTAAACAAGGTATGATCTACTACATTAAACGTTTTTCTAAAATACGTAGTTGGGTATTTGTTATTTGAATCTGGCCCATAACCTACTGTAGTTACTTGACTGTCCCCATACCCCAATTCAGAAGCGCCAGATGACCATGAAGAATCATCAAAACCAACTCCATACCAAGCAGTTCCCTGGTCAGAACCATTATCTAAATACTTCCACATTGCTCCGCTTGAGAAAAAAGTAGTTTGTGAAAAAACAGCTGTAGAAAAAAACAGTAAAAAATATAAAGTAGTCTTGTTAATCATCATACATTAGTTTTTCAAGTTTATTAATTTGAGTTTGCAATTTTTTAATTGCTATGGTATTTTTAAATTTTAACGGTAATAATTGTATTGCCATTTTTGCTTGCTGTAAGGAAATATTGGCTTCAATACTCCTGTCTACATCATATTGATATGTGGCTTTTTCGTAATACCAAAATTCATTACGAACACTATTTTTTATTAACTGATTGTATTGCTTTATTACTTCTTCTACTTGATTGGATTTTTTTAGGTATTCAATCTTTTTTAACTGAAAAGTAACCGTATTCTTTCCTACCCTCTCTAAACCAAGCTCTATAGCCTCTAAAGCTCCTTTATAATTCAGGCTATCAATTGTTAAAATGATAGTACTGTATTCAATTATAGCTTCTGGCCTTATAGCAATAGTATTATCGACAACATACTTATAGGCCTCCATTGTCTCCTCGTAACGTCCCAACTTAAGTAATATTCTAGCCTTAAGCCTGTATACATTTACATTTTGAGTTTCTGAGCCGAAACACAATAGCACAATAGCCAATGCCTCTTTATATTTTTTACTTTCGTAATACGTTTCGGATAGTTTAAAATTCAAAAGCTCATTATCACTTCCTAAAGCTTTTGCTTTTTTATAATCTTGAATTGCATTTTTATATTCAAGATGCTGCTGATATAACACCCCACGCTCATAATACAATTCTGAATTACGAACATCTTTCGCTATTTCTTTAGTTTTCTGCTCAATTCTGATTGACAAATCTCCATGTGCAAATAGCATTGAATACATTACTAAAAAACTGATTATCAATAATATATTTTTGTTTAGCATTAACATATACACTATTATTTCTTACTTAAGTTAGTTTTTTATGTGTTAATTTCAAAAAAAAGATGTCAAAGCGACATTATTAGTAGTTTAACTGTTAAAAAACAACAATAACCATCACAAACTTACTCTATAGGTATCAAAAAAACATTTATTATCACCTAAGTAAATGGATGTTATTTAATGCTTGTTCTACCCAAACCTAAGCTTGAATACAAATTTTAAGAAGAAGAATATTACTTAAAAAGCTGTAAGCCAGCTGTTTTTATCTTATTGCTAAAGCACAAAAAAAAGCTCCTAATACATTAGGAACTTTTTACTATTTTGTAGTTTGGACGAGGTTAACTTGAATGAATATTTAATTCAACTTCATGTGGAGAAAACTTAGGTCTAATGTAAAACCAAAGGCATTTAAATAGACTGAACCATGACATCATACGAATATTAAGCCATACAACAATAAATACATATGACAAGGTTCCAATTACTACCACGTGGTACTATGCTAAAAAGAGAAAAAGTCATAGTTACAGTTCCACAAAAAAGAATAGACTATATCCAAATTGAAATGTATTTTGACATAATACAATCCAGAAGATTTCCTTCACCATAGTTTAGTTCGTTTTTCGTTGTTTCTTTTTTATCCTTCTAATTCTTTTTAATTGTGATTAACGATTAAAATATGGGGCGTTGCACATTTTAAACACCTAGATATCAATTCCTAATGTATTTATTAAATATACTCATTTTCAAGTTTAGTATTATCTGTTGGTCTATGTTTAATGTTCTAACTTTTGTTTTTTACTGACTTTAAAGGCTCAAGATCTAAGTCATCTGATTTTAAAAAGTAGTAAAACGTTCCTGGTGAATAATAATCACTTCCTTGTTCTCCAAATCTTTTTTCAATTTGCCGACTTTTAAAAACTATAGTTCTGTGATATAAGCTTCCCACTTCCAAAGAAAGCCATTCAATATCAAGGTTGTCAAGGTCAGAATAATCACCTATTACCTGAAGAAGAATATGCTTATCTGCCAAATCGTATAAATTAAGAAATGAATGGTTCGCTTTCCATTTCGTATCAACCCTAGAAGTTCTTATAAATAATACTAATTTGTTTGGTTTTGGGTTATAGTAATCAATACCATCACTATCCATATTTGGAGGTGGTAACCTTAAACTTACCTGTAAAGATGATTGACCATCTTTGTTTATCTCATTAATTGATTTATAATTACCTTTCTCATTATAAGCACTAAACTCCATTGTAAAGTTAAGGCTGTCAACATGAATTGTTGGATACCCAATTATCTCTCTATTTCTAAAGCCTAAAACTGTATGGAATTCATTGTACTTTTCCTTATTAAATACGTCTTTTAACAAGGGTGAACTAGCGTCAAAGTCGATTTCCCCAATATATGGTTCATTATCAGTTGATTTGTATATACGATAATGAATACCTAATGAATCGATATTAGTATTCTGATTTCCTCTTTGCAATTTATTTCCCCAATCAGCTTGACACATTTTTATAACCTTCTCCGAGAAATTAGGATCTATGTCATAAGAGATTTGTGCAGTAAGCTGCAAGTTATTAAGCGAATACTGAGACTCTTTAATTTTACTGTAAACTTGATTTTGTACATTTAGCATCAATTGCTGATCTTCTTGTAGACCAATCTGATTATTTAAAGATATTGACTGTCTATTACTTAATATTTGATTCTTAGACAGCAATTGTAATTGGTTATCTAAAGTTGTATCTAATCGATTAAGTGCTTTCCTTGTAAGCTTTATGTTATCATTTTGTCTCTTCGCATTTTCATAATATTGCTTAGCAGCTTGAAGAGCTTCATTTCTAACCCTTTCTTCTTCCTCCAATTTATCAGTCAGAGCAATTCTATTTTTAGTATCACCTACGATTTTATTAATAATAATTTCAATTACTATAAAACTACCTAAAAGAACTATTCCTACAATTGCAACTTTACCCCATTTAGTTAGCTTATTAGTTTCCTTATTCTTGGTCTCAGTTAGTGTAGCAACAATTCCGAAAAATATTGTGAGCACAGCAGAAACTACCTTTATAATTATTAAAATTTCTTCATTCTCCATTGACTTTAGTTTCCTAAGTTACACTACATGAATTACAACGGTCTTGTATACAAAACATAGCGTGTAAAAAGATACTACATTTTCGGATTAATACAGAGCCGAATTTTTATATTTTGTTTTTAACTTATCAATCTTAAAAGTCAAGTTAAAAATTCGGCAATCTTTGAAAACAAACACAACCTCATGCAAAATCTTTATCAGCTATGTTTTATACACGTTGCCAACTGGCTATTCTCCTAATCTTGATTCCAATGGGCTTGTAATCGGTTTTGAAGATTTCCAAATCCAAAATCCACCCTTTTTTAATTTATATAGTGGAATTGCATAGGACAATGTTAGAAAAGTTGGCCTTTGGTTTTCCGATAACGTTCCAAGTTCATACCCTAGTCCAATTTGAAAATCCAAAACACTAATATTTAGCGTTGGCGCAAAAACATTTTTCGCGTCCTCTCCAGTACCAGCAGAGAACAAAAAGCCCAAATGAGCTCCAAATGTATTCACAAATTCTTGATTTATTAAATCTCCTTGTAAATCTCTTGTTTCACTTAATTCACCAGCACTAATTCCAAACCCTGCTCCAATTGAATTAAATAACAATAAGTCGCCAGTTTTTTGCTCATCATCTTTTGTGAAATTAAATCTTGCAAGCGGGATTGAAAAATTTGTATTCCAAATGGTAGCTTTATATTTTACCGTTTTTCCTGCAACAGAATAATTAGTGAAGTTTTTTGGCGAAAGGTTGTCATTACTAAAAGTCTCAAGGATTGATGCTGGTTGCTCAATTTTAACAAGTATTCTTTGGGATAATTCTTTTTTAGAATTAACTGACCAAGCTATGATGTTACCTCCTACAGTCAAAGAGGTTGGGAAGTTGAATTTAAAACCACCTTTATTATCCACAGGTATTTGATATTCAGCAACAAAGTCTGCATCTGTGCTAATTTCAATAGTTGTTCCAACTTCTCCAATACCTTGTATTAAATCGGGTGTTGCAAATACAATTTGTGGATTTGTCTGCCCGAAAACAGTAAAGCTAAAGAGACCTAAAAATATTGTCAATAATAATTTCATAGTATGTAATTTTTGGTTGGTTTAATAATATCTCATTATTCCTTTGCAAGTCTATACCCGACAATAAGTATTTCTCAAAAGTGGCTCGTCAGCTTGTTGCCAACGGTTCATATATGAAATCTAATGTGTTTAAATACACTTTTATTTCGAATTATGTACTTAGCTAAATTTTATATTTGGCAGAACTTTGGAAACAAACGATTACTTTGAATTTAGAACTTATTAGCTATGTTTTATACACTTTGTTAAATAAAGTCAACTATATCTTTTTCAATTTCAAGCTTATTTTTAATGTATTCATTTACAATTTCCAATTCAGATAAAATAAATTTGTAATAATCGCTAGATAAAGAATCAAGTTTTTTAGAGTCTAATTTTTTGAATAAATCATGATCTTCACAACTTTCAAACATTAAAGCATTTTCACAACGTCTCAAACGGTAATCCATAGTATTTGAGTCACTTAAATCAATACAGGCATCGCTGTATTCAGGTAAGATCCCCTCGATTTTATAAATTTTTCTTATGTAGTCATATAGTTTTTTAGTTCTTGAGAAATGAACAAATATTGTTTTGTTTACTTTTTCTGTAACTAAGGGAATTGCAACAATTTTTTTATTATTTTCTCTTTTACCTGAATCAGATTTCTTTATTCCAATAACCTGATTTTTAAAACCTATTCCGTCAGTAAAAAAGTTTACATAACTAATTGACAACTCTTTTTGAGAATTCGAATTAAGAGATTCTTTAAGCTCGTTCAATATGGGTAAATAAAAATTCTTTGAATAATTATATTCATCCATTTCAGATAGAAGTATTAATAGGTTTTCAACTTCTCTCATTGGCTTTCCTTTAGACAAAGCATATCGTTCTATAATTTTATCATAGACTCTTTTGTTCTCTGAAGGTGTAAGTTCTTTAATTAATAATGCGGTAAAATATTCTTGCAGAGATCTATGAGTAAACGATAACTCTCCATCATCATCTACCCATAGTGCGATGGCCGACTTCAAATCTTTAATGAACTTATTATTATCAAATTTTAGCTCTTTATGTTTAGACTTAATGAGTTTTAATTTATGAGTCACATAATCCTTTTCGAAAGTAAATTGGTTTTCGAAATATGTTATAAAACTAAACGACTTGAGTATAGCTTCGAATTGTTCCTGATTTAAACCTGATAATTTTTCTCTTACAAATCCAAGCTTAGTTTTACTATCATGCTCAGAAAAGAGGGCGTTAATTACTCGTCTATAAAAAATATATTTTTTGTCCGGTATTTCAGCATAACTTTGGAAAGTCAGGATATAAAGAGAAAGAAGCAATGGATTTTTCAAAAAACTCTTTATATATGTTTGATTTCCTTGTTCAATAGATTTTATAATTTTTTCTGCTACTTCTTTTTCTGTGGAAAGCATTTTAAAAATAAACCCTCTAATATCACCATCTTCTAAACTCAAATCTTTCATCCTATAATTATGAAATAAAGGTAGGTGCTCACCGTTTGAATAAGGTCTAGTGGTTAATATATAGGAATTGGAATCATATTTATTGACGAAATCATTAATCTCTTTAGTGACTTTTTTTTTCGTTTCTTCATCAAGTTCATCATACCCGTCTAGGAAGAATACAAACTTTCCTTTTTCAAAAAACCTATTTAAGATATCTTGATTAACTGATATTTTATTTAAAGAAGTAATGGAACGAATATATTCCTCAAATGAAAGATCTATGTTATTTAAATAACGTAGTTCAACCAAAATAGGAATTTTATATTTTTCTTTTATTGTATTTAAATAGAGATGCTTGACTAAAGTACTTTTACCACTTCCAGCATCACCAATTATGGTGATGTAATTACTATTCTCAAAAACAGTCCTAATTGATTGGGTACTTATAATACCTTTGTCACAAGTTAATTTTAGAGGAAAGTATATATCATAAAGAAAAACCGGGGTATTACCTCTCAAAAGAGTTTTAATATGAGAGTATTTATCTTGTTGTTTTGTTAAATAACGTTTTAAATCCTTTCCTATGAATTGTTTTGTTTCATCATATACTTGATCATATATATCAGAAAAAAGTTCTTTTGATTCAGTAATTAGAATTTTAGTGAAGGAGGTAACCATTGTGGCTAAAAATTTTTCTTCCATATTTTTTATATTCTGAGTAACTTTTTTAAATTTTGAGTAAACAACGTGTTTATCACGATTTGTGTATTGTACAAATTCATTCAATTTCTCCCATAAAACATTTCCAATAATTAATTGTTTTTTTTTGTAAATTTATGAGGGATTGTGGCTAACAAGCAAACAAACACAACTGCGCTCATTCCACTCATTTCATCCCCTACTAAACTACCCCATTTCCCAAAAACTTAACTAAGCAAACCGATTGAAGATTTCAATCAGAATGCTCAATGGAGTCTTTTCGCTTCTTTATAGTTTTATCGTCTATAAAATTTAACTGTATTGGGTAAATATTTTATCATAGCGAGTGACTCTGATGGTATCGATAAGATTACCAATATACTGAGCGATTACCCTATGTTAGAGTTTATTGGAGCCTCTTCTGACTATGATGAAGTAATGAATACTTTACTGAAGGAAAACCCTGCTTTGGTTTACTTAGATGTTGATAACTTTACTACTACCCCTTTTAATTTTGTAAGTGAGCTTAACCAATACATGAATAGCATTCCGCAGTTTATTGCGCTGTCAAACAACAAAGACAAAGCGTATGATGCCATGAAATTAAATTTTACCGATTACTTATTAACCCCTTTATCTGAATTAGAAATCAGAAAATCGGTAATCACATTTCAAAACAAGTGCACCATCAAAAAAAAAAGTACGCTTTGCTTAAAATCGTATAAAGACTACCAGTACATTGACACTCAGGACATCTTGTTCCTAAAAGCAGACAATAATACTACCGAGTTTCATTTAAAGGACGGAAAAGTAATTAATGCTTATAAAACATTAAAAACTTTTGAAAACAAACTTCCCAAAAACTTCCTACGTATTCATAAAAGCTACATCGTAAACACTGAATACGTCACCCGAATAAACTACGGAAAACTAAACTGTACTATTAAAAGTAACATCCTATGCACTATTCCATTTACCAAAACCTATATGGATAATGTAGCCTTAATTAAAAAATCTTTGTCGCTCACTTTAGTAGCGTAAAATACATTTCCCTCGTAAAAACAAGCATTTCACTAACAGAACACAGGTGTTCACATCATACATCAAACAACCTTAGATCATTGATTATAAGCATATTACTTTCGCCCTGAAAGAAGCTTCTTCATATGTGTTAAGGATTCAAAATTGATCTCTTGTCAATCTTCATCACAGCCTTAAAGCCAAATAATTGGCTTAGGAATCTATTTATCAAAAACTAAGATTATGAAGAACTTACGAATTCTATTCGCAA
>Ga0105354_1001522_pt1 | contig 14238 bp, 12 predicted proteins | sample GOMGulsemesocosm_FD_83658 | JGI IMG/M metagenome (GOLD analysis project Ga0105354, IMG submission 83658) | Methane-oxidizing microbial communities from mesocosms in the Gulf of Mexico - GOM9B Gulf of Mexico | ecosystem: Environmental > Aquatic > Marine > Cold seeps | place: USA: Gulf of America...
CTTTTTTGTGCTTTTATTATCTTTTTCAGAAATGGATGTTTTAAAGTTTAAGCAAATAGCCGGCTCAATGAAGTTTGCTTTTGGTGTACAAAATAAAATTGAAGTTAAAGATATCCCCAAGGGTACCAGTATCATTGCGCAAGAGTTTCGCCCTGGGAAACCAGAACCCACACCGATAGAAGTGATCCAACAACAAACCGTAGAAATGACCCAGCAGATGTTGGAATTTCAAGCGGGTGATGAAACCTCCGCGGGCGGTAGGCAAGAGCAGCGAGGCACTGAGCGTGGTGGTCAGTCTCAAAGTACTGCCGATGCACAGTCAGCTCAAGCAGCGCAAGAGTCTCAAGACGAACAAAACCAATCATCACAAGAACAAGTCAGTGAGTTAGTGAAAAAAATAGCTGATCAGCTTGAAGATCAAATTCAAGACGGCGCCATTGAACTTGAATCATTAGGTCAACAAGTGACAATTCGCATTAAAGAAAATGGTTCTTTTCCTGCTGGTTCTGCTTTCCTACAACCGAGATTTAGACCTATCATTCAAGAAATTGGTGAAATATTAAAAACGGTGCCAGGGGAGATCATGGTTTCAGGGCATACCGATAACCAAGGTATTGACTCTGAGCTATTTACTTCAAATTGGGACTTATCCAGTAAGCGTGCTGTTGCTATTGTACATGAGTTAGTAAAAGTGCCTGATTTTGATCAATCAAGAATGTTCTCTGCTGGGCATGCGGATACTAAACCTTTAGTACCCAATACAAACGCGCTAAATAGGCGTCGTAATCGTCGGGTTGAAATATCGATTAATCAAGGCAAGGCGAAAGAAACTGAACCTTATTCGGTCATTAAAAGTAATAACTAAATAGCCATCACACTGTTACCACAAAAAAGGATCTCTAATGAGATCCTTTTTTGTGCACATTGTTAGGTCATAGGGTATAATGCGCGCCACTTATTTTCTTGGTTTTTGATTTAGGGTTATTGTATGAAGTTTATTGTTAAGTTACAGGCTGAAATTGCCATGAAAAGTCGTCCTGTGCGTAAACGATTTACTAAGATATTGGAATCAAACATTAAAAATGTTTTACGCCGTGTTGATGAACAAGTAACAACAAAAATTAATTGGGACAGTATTGAAGTTAATACTAAAAATATTGACGAGAAAAACCGTCAGCAATTAATTGATACCTTACAATGTATTCCGGGTGTGGCATTTTTTATTGAAGTTGAACGTCAAGACTTTAGCGATTTACATGACATTTTTGAAAAGACTTTAGCGGTTCACGCACAAACCATCGAAAACAAATCTTTTTGTGTACGAGTGAAACGCGCTGGTGATCACGAATTTACCTCATTGCAAATAGAGCAATACGTCGGTGGGGGTTTAAATCAAGCAGTTGATAGTGCCAAGGTTAAATTAAAAAAACCTGATGTTACCATTCAATTGGAAGTTAAAAACCAAGACTTATTTATTATCACACATCGCTTTAAAGGCTTAGGCGGCTTCCCTATTGCTACGCAAGAAGATGTTTTGTCATTGATGTCTGGTGGGTTTGATTCGGCTGTTTCTAGTTATCAAATGATCAAAAAAGGGGCTCGAACGCATTATTGTTTTTTCAATTTAGGCGGCTCTGCCCATGAAGTTGGTGTGAAAGAAGTTAGCCATTATTTATGGAGTAAGTTTGGCGCATCACACCGTATTAAATTTTTTGCTGTTGACTTTGAACCTGTAGTCGCTGAGATTTTGGAAAAAGTTGAAAATGGTCAAATGGGCGTGGTACTTAAACGTATGATGATGCGAGCTGGCGCTAAAATCGCTTCAAGGGCTGGTATCCAAGCCTTAGTGACAGGCGAAGCATTAGGACAAGTTTCTAGTCAAACCTTAACCAATTTGAATGTCATTGATAGAGTAACAGAGACGTTAATTTTACGTCCTCTTGCCGCTTACGATAAGCAAGATATTATTGATATTGCTCGTAAAATAGGCACAGAAGATTTCTCAAAAACCATCCCTGAATACTGTGGTGTAATTTCGAAAAAACCAACCGTTAAAGCCGTGTTGTCAAAAATTGAAGCAGAAGAAGATAACTTTGACTTCGCCATTCTTGATCAAGTGGTTGAAGCAACCCGTATCTTTGATATCCGTGATATTGGAGATGCAGCAGAAGAAGAGATCCATGCCGTTGCCGAAGTGGCAAATATTGATAGTAATGCCATTGTTATAGATATTCGTAGCCCAGAAGAAGAAGATGACAAACCGTTAGAAATTGATGGTGTTGAAGTTAAGCATTTGCCTTTTTATAAATTAGCGACCCAGTTTGGCGATTTAGAACAGTCAAAAGAATATTTGTTGTATTGTGAACAAGGGGTGATGAGTAAATTACAAGCGCTATATTTAATTGATAATGGTTATAAAAACGTTAAAGTCTATCGTCCATAATCACTACTATTTGGTTTTGTTTTTCAATTCTAAGTTTTTAATTTGTTGCCACAAGTTTGTGTTTTCTGGTGTGGCAACATTATGTAAAAGCCCTTGTTGATGAACAAAGCCATTAATATGTTCAACCTCGGTAACTCGACAAGCTAGAATATCACTGCGCATCGATGAACTATTTTTTGCGGTTTTAGCTATTACATCTAACACGTTCTTTTTGAGGGTTGGCAATGTTAATTCAATCTTATTCAACGACGCGATAGTGACTAACTCTGCTAATATTCTTTCAATAATATCGTAATATTTCTCTTGCTCTAAAGTGCCATTGTCACAATCATTAATGGCCGTTAAAGGATTTATCACACAATTAATTGCCAATTTTAGCCATTGCTTGGTTGAGATATCTTCATGCCAATACACCTTAGATAAAGCAATACCAAAAGTAGTAACAAGTTGAGAAATTTCTTCTGGTGAAGTTATTCCTTGTACCAGGCCAATGTCACTCTGGCCCAAGCCCGTATGCTCAATAGAAAATTGTTGTTTACGCTTGCTGCCATGGGTTAACAACATAGCGAATACTCGATGTTTATCAGGCAGCTCTGCACTATTTAACATGCCATTATGACAAAGAACAATGGCGGCATTAGTTGTTGTATCATTAAGGTACTGGGCAAAGGCGGTAGTTAATTGATAGGCTTTTAAGCAAAAGATAATAATATCCGCAACTTGCAAGTCTATCTCTGCTGCATAATCTATCTTTTGGTGATGTTGCTGATTGTCATTATCTAAAAAGTGTAATTGATGTGTTTTTCCCGTGTGCTTCGAGCAAAGTAAGCTAACTTTGTTTGTGACATTTTGTGAAAGTTTATAATACCAGAGCAAGCCAATAGCTCCCGGTCCAACAACAACAATTTTCATATTTTTAATGGGTTATAAATGGTATTCATTCTTCAATGCTAACAAATATGTCAATAAGAAAAAAATGTTTCACCGATAAAGTTTTTGTTATCATGGGAAAATATTGATTAAAAAAGAGAATAAACATGCCTTCAATGGATATTGTGTCAGAAATAGATATAGAAGAAGTTAGAAATGCGACTGAAAATGCTAGCCGCGAGCTGAGCACTCGTTTTGACTTTCGAGGCGTAGAAGCTAGTTTAGAATGGAAAAAACCTAATGTTACGGTGAAAGCCGAGGGGGATTTTCAGGTTAAGCAATTAGTTGACATGTTACGGTCTCAGTTAACAAAAAGAAATGTTGATGCGAAAGCGATGACCGTTGGTGAGCCTGAATTCTCAGGTAGAAACTGCTCGGCGACAATTTCTTTTAAAGAAGGTATTGAGCAACCGATCGCTAAAAAGCTTGTTAAAATCATTAAAGACAGTAAATTAAAAGTTCAGGCGTCTATCCAAGGTGAGCAACTTAGAGTGACTGGTAAAAAGCGAGATGACTTACAAGCTGTAATGCGCTTAGTGAAAGATTCAGAGCTAGAGCAATCATTTCAATTTAATAATTTCAGAGATTAACTCTGAAAGTGTAGAGTGACTTTAGCTTTCACAAGTCATTTATGGGTACCATATTCATCGTGCTTTGTTGGATTAATAACCAATAAGGTACGTTCATCTTTACAAGTTTACAGAATATTTGAAATATAAAAGAAAGTTAAATTATTTAAAGGCTATTTATTTTTCAATATATTGAGTAAATTAAGGTGATTTTTTAATAACAAAGTTGGTTTTTCATGTCAGGTTCTAGAGGTGAGTTTAGTTCTCGCATTGGCTTTATCATGGCCGCGGCCGGTTCGGCAGTTGGTTTAGGGAACATATGGGGCTTTCCGACACAAACAGCAAGCAACGGTGGTGCTGCATTTGTATTGGTGTATTTAGTTTTAGCATTTTGTTTAGCTTATCCTGCTTTTATGGCTGAGTTGTTAATTGGACGTTATGGCCAAGCAAATGCGGTAACGTCATTACAAAAGATGTCTCGGACAATTTTCCATAAACGCTTTGCCTTTGTGGTTGGCTTTGGTGGAGTAATTTGTGCTGCATTGATTTTAAGCTTTTACGGTATTTTAGCGGGCTGGATGATTTCATATTCAATTGAGCCTGTTGCGAAATTAATCGGTAGCAGTGATACCGCCAATTGGGTTATTGCCCAATCATTACCCCGTAATATACTTTTTACTGCATTGTTTATGTTTTTAACGGTATTTGTTATTCGTCGTGGCGTTGAAGATGGCATTGAAAAGTGGTCAAAACGATTAATGCCGTTATTAATTTGTTTATTGGTGATGCTTATTGGCTATGTCTTCACTTTAGAAGGCGCAAGTGTAGGGTTAAATGCTTATTTAAACCCTGATTTTTCCCGCATACTAGAGCCAGATTTATTGATCAGTGCACTAGGACAGGCATTCTTCTCTTTGTCATTAGGTACCAGTGTTATGGTCATTTATGGCTCTTACATTTCTAAGAAAGAGAATCTTGTTACGCTTGGTGCACAGGTGACATTGATTGATGTGTCGATTGCCTTTTTAGCGGGTTTATTAATTATTCCTGCGATGTACGTAGCTCAAGCACAAGGCGTGACTATTTTTGCTGACGATGGCAGCTTAGTTTCTGGTCCAGGGCTGGTTTTTGCAGTATTACCTAGCTTATTTAGCACCATGGGAGAAATGGGGTTATATGTTGGTTTTGCCTTTTTTGTCTTAATGTCTGTTGCGGCATTAACCTCGTCGATTTCAATGTTAGAAGGCCCAGTTTCTTATGTCGTTGAGCGCCATAATATTGAGCGCAAAAAAGCGACTACAGCTATTGGCGTGATTATTTTCATGATCAGTGCCGGTATTATTACCAATGTCGATATGATGTTAGGTTTAGTCGCGACTATTGCTACCGAATATGGTCAACCTATTATTGCGATGTTATGTTGTATATTTGTTGGTTGGATATGGCAGCGCAACGAAATCCTAAAAGAGCTTAAACTCGGCAATGACGAAGTAGAAAATGGTCTGTTCTGGAAGATTTGGCCCTTGTATACCAAGTATGTTTGTCCTACAGCTATTGCCATTGTCTTTATCCATAGTTTGTAAATTGTTTATTTAAACTTCGGAACTTCAAAGCCAGCTTTACCGCTGGCTTTTTATTTTCTTTCATAATCACTGAGTTATAAATTCAGTCACTTGCTTTACAGAAGCCGCGCCTACTTTACGGTCAACTAATTCTCCATTCTCCAATAACAATAAAGTCGGAATGCCTCTAATTGAATATTGTGTCATCAGCTCTTGTGCATGATCAGCATCAATTTTTACCACTTTTACATCATCATATTGTTGTGCAATTTGCTCAACAACTGGGGCAATCATTTTACAAGGTCCACACCAAGGAGCATAAAAGTCTACTAATACTTTGCCGTGATGTTGTTGTACTTCTTGGTTGAATTGCTCAGCTGAAATCTCTGTTACTTGGTTCATAGCTTTTCCTTTTTTATTAACTGTTTGGTATGTAGTAGAGTCTATGTCAGTTGCATTGCTTTGATTAGTGGGGTTAAATAGAACTGATTGTTCTATATATGAGATAATAAAGTTGATTGATGTATTTGGTGACTATTTATTGTTTGTAACCATAGTTGAAGAAGGTTCACTAACCCAAGCAGCGAAAAAGCTGAAGATGCCTAAGTCAAAGTTAAGTCGTCGACTTGCTTCACTTGAGCAAGCATTAGGTAGCCAGCTGTTAATTCGCACAACAAGACGACAGCAGTTAACAGAGAGTGGTTTGCTATTATACCAATCATGCCAACCTCATATAGCGGCATTAAGTGATATTGAAACACTCATTGATGATGCCGAATCTAAAGTAAAAGGTAAATTAAGTATTTTACTGCCTTTAGAATTTTTTAATAAAGTGATCAGTGCGTTAATCGTCGACTTTGCTCTAACGTATCCAGATATTGAAATTCATTGCCACCATTATTCAACGTTATACCCTGACTTTAATCATCAGTATGATTTAGTCTTTGTATTACATGAACAGGAGTTGCCTAATTCAAATTGGATCGGCAAAACCTTGTTAAGTTTTCCACAATCAATATATGCCGCCAGTGGAAGCGTATTGACTGCCCAAGCAGGCTCAGAGCAGATATTGGCAGAAAGAGCAGTATTAGCGACTGAAAATGAACAATGGCTATTTCGTAGTAATGGCCAAGTGCAGATAGTTGAACCTAAACTTGCCTTAGTATTTTCAAGCACTGAAATGCGCGTACAAGCCTGCCAGCGTGCGATGGGGCTATTAAAGTTACCTGATTACATTGGCAAGAATAGCCCTGATATTGAGCCCGTTAAATTGAATTTTCCTGTTGTTGCCCAACAATTAACTTTGTTATACCAAAGCCGAAATATTCCGACCAAAACAAGGGTGTTCCTAGATTATTTCCAAAGTAAAATAGGTTGTTTAATCTAGCCAATACAGTCTTTATATCGTGCTATTTTATCCTTGGCCAAGAAAGTGCCCATGGTTCTGCTAAACTATCCAGCACTTGCATGGTCGTTAGTTCAGCAAACAACCCCCCTGATTTAGCTGGAATAACATAGCGGTAATTATTGTTGTTAAAATGGAATGACAAAGCATAAGCATGTAAGTAGCCACGATCTGCTTGAGAAGTAGTGTAATAGTTTGGATCGCCAATAATAGGGGAGCCTAAACTATTAAGAGCCACACGAATTTGGTGAGTTTTACCAGTATTCGGTTTTAATAAAAATAACCTTTTACCATCGATTAAGGCATAGCTAAAAAACTGAGTGATCGCTGGATTGTTCTGACTGCGTAATAGTTTCCACATTCCGCGACGACTCTTTTCCATATCACCTTTGATCAGGCCTTGTTTTTTTAAAGGTTTTTTATCACAGATGGCGAGATAGAATTTTTCAATTTTCTTCTGTTCAAATAAACATTGAAAATGGTTTGCTGCTGATTTGGTTTTGGCACAAATGAGTAACCCTGAAGTCATTTTGTCTAAACGATGAACAGGGTAGAGCTCTTTAAGTGATAGGGCTGATTTAACTTGGTTAAAATAGCCAAGCGCATTGTCTTCATCATGAAAGCCAACATTAGCGGGCTTATGAACAATAATAAATTCCGATTGATCATCAACAACATCAATCACATTATTTTCGGTGTTGTTCAAAGCGTTAAACCTATAGCTAAATAGATCATCAATGTCACAGCGCCACCAACCAAGGCATAAGGCAACTGTGTTTTAACATGCTCAAAATGGTCACATCCACTGGCGATTGAAGCGACTACTGTAGTATCAGAGATAGGTGACGCGTGATCGCCAAATATGCCACCTCCTAAAACAGCTGCGACGAGAAATTCAACAGGTAAGCCACTTTGTTGAGCGATAGGCACAGCGATAGGAATCAAAATGGCGAATGTACTCCATGATGTGCCTGTAGCAAAAGCCATAAACCCTGCAGCTAAAAATAGAATAGGGGCGATGAAGTATAGAGGAACTTCAACATTTAATACCTGACTGACATAAATGCCAGTACCGAGTTCTTTAATCGCATCACCAAAAGCAAAAGAGAGTACTAAGATAGCAACAGGTATAAACATATGTTTGATACCTTTAATTGCATATTGGGTTATTTCTTTGCCAGTTAATAGCTGATGGCTTTTGATCATCAGTATCAATAAAGATAGCGCACTGACGATAGCCCAGAAAACGGAAAATGAACCTGAGCCACGTCTAAGATCGCCATCCCCAGTAATCCATAGCAATGTTAATGTGATGGCTAATAGTGACATCAATGGTAACCACATAATTATTGCTGGTGAAGTACGGGATATTTGCTCGTTATCATTACTTTCAATTAATGAAGTTGCGTGTTTCATCGGACCAAAAACTTTACCACTATAGGCGGTGTAATACGCCATTAACACCGCAATAATTGCGTAGAAGTTATAACCGACGGTGCCAATTAATATACCAACTGAATCGTCAAAGTTATAACCGTCGAGTAGGCCTAAAACATAAGCGCCCCAACCATTAACCAACAGTAAGATACTGACAGGAGCACAGGTTGAATCAACTAAATAGGCCAAACGGGCTCGGCTTAATTTATGTTGATCAAATAACTTTTGGCTAGCCATACCTGCAGTGAACATACTGAGGTTGGTATCCGTGAAAATGCTACTGCCAATGACCGTAGGTAACATGGCAGCTTGCCGAGAATTTTTCACTAACTTCAGTTTTGCTAATAGTGCAATAAAACCATTTACAGCACCGGATTGGTTCATAAGCGTCACCAATGCACCGATAAGAAGACTGAAAACTACAATATAGACATTACTGATTGAAGAAAAAACATTGAAAACTCCGGTAATACTATTTGTTGTGCCTTGTATCACGTTGAAATTTGCATTCATAAAAATACATAAGATCATGCCGCTTAATAGAGCTAATACAGCATTTTTCCGCCAAATAGCGATAACAATTGCGATGATAGGAGGTAATAAAGATAAAGGACTGTCTTGCATATGTTTTCAACGGCTAATTATTTGGCTTCACTCTACCTGATGTTTTGTATAGTAGAAATAGCTAATAAATAAAAAGCACGCGACTAATACTATTTTGGCTTGTTTGCAATTATATTCACCTTTACTCGGTCTGCATTTAAATCATAAATAGTACGATAAGCATTGAAAAACTAAACTTTACCCTTAAATAGGAAGTGAGTCATAGTTCAATGCAAAAGGGATCATTTTGACAAAATCTTTTCAACAATATATCGACGCACTAAGCGATGATAATAATATTTCTGCTTTAGTTGGTATTGGCCGAGGAATCGAACGTGAAGGACTACGTATTTTAGCGGATGGTAAATTATCTACTAAAGGGCATTATCAAAACTTAGGCTCGGCGTTGACGCATCCTAATATCACTACAGACTATGCAGAGTGTCTACTTGAATTTATCACTCCTGTGAGTCATTCGCCTGAAGAGTCAATTGAGCAACTCAGAGATATTCAAAAGTATACTTTATCTCAAATTAATGGTGAGCTGATTTGGCCAATGAGCATGCCTTGTTTTGTTGGCGACGAAGATGAAATAGAACTCGCTCAATATGGTGGTTCAAATGTAGGCACCATGAAAACAGTTTATCGCCAAGGTTTAAAGAACCGTTATGGCAGTATGATGCAAGTCATCTCAGGCATTCACTTTAATTTTTCTTTCTCTGAAAATTTTTGGCAAACGCTAAAGGTTATTGATGACAATAATGATGATTATCAGCAGTTTGTGTCAGATAATTATTTTTCACTTTTAAGGAATTACAAACGTTTTTGTTGGTTGATCCCTTATTTATACGGAAGTTCGCCAGCTATCTGCCGTTCATTCTTACAAGATAAACCAACACAATTACCGTTCAAAAAATCGGAAAGTGGCTATTTATATCTTGAGTATGCAACTTCATTACGGATGAGTGATTTGGGCTATACAAACAGCGAACAATCTTCTTTACAAATCTGTTATAACAACCTTGATGGTTATTTAGACGGTGTTAAAGATGCCATTAATTTGCAATCACCAGTGTTTGAAAAAATTGGTATCAAGGTTAATGATAAGTATCAGCAATTAAATGCCAATGTATTACAAATAGAAAATGAACTGTATGCGCCAATTCGTCCCAAGCAAGTGGCTAAGTCAGGTGAAAAACCATCAGAAGCATTACAAAGCCGCGGTGTTGAATATGTTGAAGTTCGTGCGTTAGATGTTAATCCTTTTGCGGATACGGGGATCAGCGTACAACAGATATACTTTCTTGATATCTTCTTAACTTATTGCGCCTTAACTGAAAATTCAGTGCTTGAATGCAATCAACAAAATATCTGCGAAAAAAATATGGACGCTGTTGTTATCAATGGTAGAGATCCTAAATTATTGCTCGATGATTGCGGTGTTAAAAAGTCTATTCCTCAGTGGGGCAGTGAATTATTTAAAGAGATGAAACAAGTCGCTTTGTTGCTCGATAGGGCCTATCAAACGGATAAGTATGTAGCGGCACTAGCAGTAGAAGAAAAGAAACTATTTGATGCCAGCTTGACCCCTTCAGCGCAGATATTATCGGTAGTTGTTGAACAAAACCAAAGCTTAACTAAATATACATTAGATAAAGCTCAAACTTATCGTCAAACGTTACTTGCTAGAGATTATCAGCAATATGACGAGCAGTACTTCATTGACCAAGCTGAGCTTTCTCATCAGCAACAGCAAGCCATTGAACGTGAAGACAAGCTTGGCTTTGATGAGTTTTTACAGGATTATTTTAAAAAATAAAGTGATAACTATTTGAAAGGCAAAAAAAAAGCGCGTTAGGGTAACGCGCTATATAATAAGAAAGCAGTCCAGGGAGATGTATGCTCTCATATACTAAGACTTACGTAGTTTGATAAAGTTCATCTTAAAATCATTTTTTTCTTATTTTTTTCTATTAAATACACCTCAGAAACATAAATAACAATAATCTATTGTTTCTATTGACGAATTGTTTGATTTTATTTTAGATAAAAAAAACGCGTTCTCTTTAAAAAAGGAAACGCGTCTAAAACATGAAACACTAAGGGAAATAAAAGTCTCGTAAAGTAAGAGCCTGCAAAACATGTAAAGTTCAAAATAATTTTATTTAATAATCACTTTCCAACGAACAGCCTAAAAATAGATAAAAAAAACGCGTTCTCTTTAAAAAAGGAAACGCGTCTAAAACATGAAACACTAAGGGAAATAAAAGTCTCGTAAAGTAAGAGTCTGTATTTCCAGTAAAGTTCAAAATAATTGAAGCTATTTCAAACTTCATTTTGTTCAGGAATAAAAGACAAAAAAAACGCGTTCTCTTTAAAAAAAGAAACGCGTCTAAAACATGAAACACTAAGGGAAATAAAAGTCTCGTAAGGTAAGAGCCTGCAAAACATGTAAAGTTCAAAATAATTTTATTTAATAATCACTTTCCAACGAACAGCCTAAAAATAGACAAAAAAAACGCGTTCTCTTTAAAAAGAAACGCGTCTAAAACATGAAACACTAAGGGAAATAAAACTCTCGTAAAGTAGGAGTCGTAGAATCAACATAAGTTCAAAAAGATATAAATTTTTTAATCAAGCTGACATCCCCCTACTTGTCGATACCCTAAAATATGGCTCATCAAGTGAATATATATAAAAATTCATTCAAGATTACTTTGAATAGTCGGTTAACACTTGTTTGTCATGGTTATTCGCAACCAAGGTAAATGTTAATACTTTCTTTTTAGTGGTTATCAGTGCCCAAAGTGATGAGTTTCTGGCATCATAGTTATTCATATTAATAATCAGAATTTAGTTATTGCCTTGTTATGTTTAAAGTAAAATCTTTTTTTAGTGCATTGTTTTTAATTTTAATGGTTTCAAGTTGTGCTACTGCCCCACCTAAAAACCCTGAAAATTTATGCGAAATATTTAGAGAACACCGAGATTGGTATTTTGCAGCCAAAGATGCGAGAGAGCGCTGGGGAGTGCCTATTCATATTCCTATGAGCATGATGTATCAAGAAAGCTCTTTTAAAGAGGATGCTGCGCCACCTCGTGATTATTTACTTGGTTTTATTCCATGGGGAAGAGTGAGCACTGCTTATGGCTACTCACAAGCTAAAACGATGACCTGGGATGACTATATTCGTGAAACGGGCAATTCAGGTGCCGACCGTGATGATTTTGATGATGCGATTGATTTTATGTCATGGTTCATTTTTAAAACCCAAAAAATAAATAAAGTCTCTAAGTGGGATGCTTATAATCAATATTTAAATTATCACGAAGGCTGGGGTGGGTTTAAACGGAAAACATACAAGAAAAAAGGCTGGCTAGTTAAGGTAGCCCGTAAAGTAGATAGCCGAGCCAAAAAATATAGTAGCCAGTTAAAAAGTTGTGAAGCTGACTTAGATAAGAGTTGGTTATGGCGCTTATTCTTCGACTAGCATACTTAGTACCAAATGGTCCTAACTCTACCCTGAAACACCTTTGGATAACTTTAGTCCTTTATGATTCTTTTTCTTGATAAAACGTCAAAAACTTCACCTTTGGCGTTTTTTTTTAGTCGCAATTTATATGCTAAAAGATGATGAAAGCATTGCCATTTTTATACGTCGTTATTTACGAAATGTTTATTAGTTAATCCATTATGCCAAAGCGGAATAAAAATTTAGACAAGTGCATTTTTCTTGCCAAAACAATGAATTTTATTGAAATTTCTTGCGAGGGCACGTTCTGTTTGATGTTTGAAAAAAGATAAAAAAAACTTCAGTTTTTTCATCAAAATTGATTGCAAAATATAAAGTCGTTGTTTTAGTGGTCTCGCTATTGTTATCCACAGAAATTGTGGAAACATCATATATAGATCATTACCTGTGTGTAACATTGTGGATAATTTTATCTAGAATTTAAATTATCCACATTTGGACATTGAGGGGGATGGGAAGTCAATATTGAACTTAAACATTTTCATTTATCGCTGTTTAAGGGCATTACTTAACTGTCTAAGTAAAGGCGCTACTCTTCATCATTTGACTCACTTTGATATAGCTCTGGTAATATACGTACTGTTTTTATCATGTTGTCAGTGACATTCACTATTTCAAGTGGATAGCCTGCAATACGCACACTTAAATTAGCTTCTGGAATATCTTCTAAATACTCTAATATCAGACCATTGAGTGTTTTAGGACCATCGGTGGGGAATTTCCAATGCATTTCTTTATTGAGATCACGGATAGTAGCACTGCCGTCAACGAGGTAACTACCATCCGGTTGAATATTTACTTCGTCACTTGGTGCTGGGGTCATGGTGGTGGTGAAATCGCCAACGATCTCTTCTAAAATATCTTCTAAAGTGACTAAACCCTGAATATCTCCATACTCATCAACGACTAACCCTAAACGCTCTTTAGCATGCTGAAACTTTAATAATTGAATATTTAATGTTGTGCCTTCTGGGATAAAATATAACTCTCTTACCGCTCTAATTAATGAAGCTTTAGTGAATTGGTTTTTAGAGAGCATTTTCAACGCATCACGCATATGGAAATAACCAACGACATCGTCAATGGTATCTCGATACATTAAAACTCTGGTATGGGTTGATTGTGTTAGTTGTTTTTGAATTTTCTTCCAATCATCGTTAATGTCTATGCCTACTAAATCACTTCGCGGGATCATAATGTCTTCAACGGTGACTTTTTCAAGATCTAAGATGCTCACCAGCATATCTTGATCGCGTTCAGGCAACAAAGCGCCAGCCTCATTTACCACGGTTCGTAACTCTTCAGAGCTTAGATTATGCTGCTCTCGTTGTTCATGACTAATACCTAACAAGGCCAAAATGCCATTGGTGATCCAATTAACTGCAATCACTAGTGGCAATAATATTTTTAGCAATAAAGACAAAATAATTGAACTAGGGAAGGCAATTTTTTCTGGGTGTAAAGCTGCTAACGTTTTTGGTGTGATCTCAGCAAAAATCAAAATCACTAATGTTAGTAATAAACCTGCATAAAAAACGCCGGCATCACCATATAAGCGTTGAGCAATGATACCAGTGATCAGAGTGGCAAAAATATTAACTAAATTATTGCCGATCAGAATTAAACCAATTAGTTTGTCAGGAGCATTTAAAAGCTTGCTTACACGCATAGCACCTTTGTGCTTTTGTTTTTCAAGATGGCGTAATCGATAACGATTAAGAGACATCATGCCGGTTTCAGAGCTTGAAAAATAGGC
>Ga0105354_1001528_pt1 | contig 14222 bp, 13 predicted proteins | sample GOMGulsemesocosm_FD_83658 | JGI IMG/M metagenome (GOLD analysis project Ga0105354, IMG submission 83658) | Methane-oxidizing microbial communities from mesocosms in the Gulf of Mexico - GOM9B Gulf of Mexico | ecosystem: Environmental > Aquatic > Marine > Cold seeps | place: USA: Gulf of America...
GCTCGTGAAACGATAACTGACATTGAATAATCAATGTAAGCTGATTTCATTTCATCTTCAATATTAATCGGTATCAGTTTTTCTCCGTCTGTCATATTAAAAATTTAATTATAATAACGAGCCAATATACACATTTTATCCATTACCACCAGCTATTAAACACTGTTTTAAATGGATTTTATCAACAATTTATTTTATTCAAAAAGTTGATAAATAATTACTGTTTTTTTTTGATTATTAATATAGTTTTCGTCAATTAGCAAGGTTATACTGTGTTTTTCGACAAAAAACACAGATAAACAAAACCAAATTTAAATGAATTCACAGCTAGTTAACTATATATATGGATGATAATTTCACACCTAGAGTAAAAGATGTTATTGGATACAGCAAAGAAGAAGCGCTGCGTTTAGGACATGACTTTATCGGTACTGAGCATTTAATACTTGGCTTATTGCGTGATGGCAATGGAAAAGCTATAGAAATTTTAGAGTCATTAGATATCGACTTAGATCATTTGCGAAAAAAAGTTGAAGGACTTAGCCCAGCAAACCTTAATATTTCTTTTGAAGAAAATGAAAAAAAGAACCTACATTTAACCCGACAAGCAGAACGTGCTTTAAAAACTACTTTTTTAGAAGCTAAACTTTTTAAAAACTCTTCAATAAATACGGCGCACTTATTACTTTGTATCTTAAGGAACGATAACGACCCGACAACAAAACTTTTAAATAAACTAAAAGTTGAATATGACAATGTTAAAGAATATTTTAAAAATATGGAAGCAAACGAAAATCAAGATATAGAAAATCAACATACACAAAATTCACCAAAAGCAGATGCTTTCCCTGAAGATGAAAATACCGGAAATGAAGGAGAAAAAGAAAACCCTTTTACATCTGGAAGCACAAGTAAATCAATAAAAAAATCCAATACCCCTGTTTTAGATAATTTTGGTAGAGACTTAACTGCAATGGCTGAAGAAGGGAAGCTAGATCCAGTGGTAGGAAGAGAAAAAGAAATACAACGTGTTTCACAAATATTAAGTAGACGCAAGAAAAACAATCCGTTACTAATTGGAGAACCAGGTGTTGGAAAATCTGCTATTGCAGAAGGGCTAGCCTTGCGTATTATTACTCGAAAAGTATCACGTGTTTTATTTGGAAAACGAGTAGTTACACTTGATCTAGCAAGCTTAGTTGCAGGAACAAAATATCGTGGACAATTTGAGGAGCGTATGAAGGCGCTAATGAATGAGTTACAGAAAAATGATGATGTAATCTTATTTATTGATGAAATTCACACCATTGTAGGGGCTGGTGGTGCCACTGGTTCATTAGATGCTTCAAACATGTTTAAACCAGCCTTAGCAAGAGGTGAAATACAATGTATTGGTGCAACTACACTAGATGAATACCGACAATCAATTGAAAAAGACGGTGCCCTAGAGCGTCGTTTTCAAAAAATTATTGTTGCTCCAACAAGTATTGATGAAACCATTGAAATACTTCACAACATAAAAGGGAAGTATGAAGATCATCATAACGTAACTTATACTGATGAAGCTATTGAAGCCTGTGTTAAGTTAACTAACAGGTACATGACAGAGCGCTTTTTACCCGACAAAGCTATTGATGCTTTAGACGAAGCTGGATCAAGAATTCACATCATAAATATAGATGTACCAAAACAAATAATTGAGTTAGAAAAAAAGCTTGAAGATGTTAGAGCTTTAAAAGTTGTTGTTGTAAAAAAACAAAAATATGAAGAAGCTGCAAAATTAAGAGATGATGAAAAAAACCTAGAAAAAGAATTAGCTATAGCTCAAGAGAAATGGGAAGAAGAATCAAAAAACCATAAAGAAACTGTTTCTGAGGATAATGTTGCTGATGTTATTTCTATGATGACTGGTATTCCTGTAAATAGAATTGCGCAAAACGAAACCAACAAGCTAGCTGAATTACCTAAAATAATACAAGGAAAGGTTGTTGGCCAAAATGAAGCTGTTGAAAAAGTTGTGAAAGCAATTCAACGTAACAGAATTGGATTAAAAGATCCTAACAAGCCAATTGGTTCATTTATCTTTTTAGGATCAACTGGAGTTGGAAAAACGCAATTAGCAAAAGTACTCTCCAAAGAACTATTTGATTCAAATGATGCACTTATCCGTTTGGATATGAGTGAGTACATGGAAAAATTCACAGTTTCTAGATTAGTAGGAGCTCCTCCTGGATATGTAGGATATGAAGAAGGCGGGCAATTAACCGAAAAAGTTAGAAGAAAGCCATATTCTGTAGTACTACTAGATGAAATAGAAAAAGCACATCCTGATGTATTCAATATGCTTTTACAAGTATTAGATGATGGTTATCTAACTGACTCATTAGGACGAAAAATTGATTTCAGAAATACCATAATCATCATGACTTCTAATATTGGAGCAAGAAAATTACAAGATTTTGGTACAGGAGTTGGTTTCGGAACAAAAGCCAGAGACAAACAAGCTGATGCTGCTGCAAAAAGTGTAATTGAAAGTGCTTTAAAAAAAGCTTTTGCTCCTGAATTTTTAAATCGTATTGATGATGTTATTGTTTTTAACTCGTTAAAAAGAGAAGATATTCATCAAATCATTGATATTGAATTAGAAAAACTTTACGCTAGAATTTACGAATTGGAATACAATTTAATTTTAAGTGATAAAGCAAAAGACTTTATTGCCGATAAAGGTTTTGATAAAAAATACGGTGCAAGACCATTAAATAGGGCTATTCAAAAATATATTGAAGACGCTTTAGCTGAACAAATTATTACAGGAAAGATTAATCAAGGAGATGAAATTTCCATGGAGCTAAATAAAGATAGTGATGCACTTATCGTAACTGTTAAAAAAACAACAAAGCCTACTGAAAAGTAGGCTTTTGCTTTTTTTAAGTACAGGGAATTAAAAAAATACAAATAATAATCCTTAAATATTTTAGCTTTATCAATTTGATTATAAATTCTGATCTACAATACCAATTAGAATATAGAGCGTGAAAATTATTTTCAATAAGATAGTATATATTAAGATATGTAAAAATATATCAAGTCTTATTTTAAAGATAAAATAATCATATCACTAATGAATTTAATTATCATAGCCAGAACACTACCTTTTCCAGGATTCTTTAGATATCAAAAACCATTTATACAAACTTAGCTAAAATTAAAAGTATTCATTAATGATTCACTTATCATGAGCAAAGCCATTATAATTTATACAAGCTAGTAATACTGATAAGTCAAATAATTTACATTAAAAAAACCACAATTTTACTGACAAAACACTAATCATAACCACCACAAAAAGTTTCACCATCTTATCACCTTTTTCAACCGACCACCTGCTTGAAACCCATGCTCCTGAAGCATTTCCTATTGCTAAAATTAATCCATATTTCCAATTAATTTTATCATTCAATGCGAACATCAATACTGCTCCAATAGTATACACACAAACCACAGCTACTTTTGTAGCGTTAGATTTTACTAAGGATAACCGGTTTACATAGGGCAACACTATAAGCATCATAAAACCTATACCCGCATTTATAAACCCTCCATATATTCCTAAAAAAAAGAATATTACTATTGACATACCAAGATACTTACCACTAGTACGTTCCATCATTTCAGATACAGCTACTTTTGGCTTAAATACAATCATTAATACCACCAACACCATTATAAGAGCTAATATTTTATTAAAAGTATCGCCATTTATATCTACAGCTATTTGCGCACCAATTAAGGAACCAAACAATGCCGAAATTCCTAAATATATACTAAAGGGGTGCGTGGTTACCCCTTTACTTTGAAATCCTTTTACCCCTATTGCAGTTTGAATTAAAATCGCTACCCTATTAGTTCCATTTGCTACACTTGGCGGCAAGCCCATAAAAATTAACATTGGCATAGTTAATAAAGTCCCTCCTCCAGCTATGGTATTAATAAAACCTGCTAAAAAACCTACCCCTATTAAAAGTAAATAATGATATTCCATAAGTATTTAATGTAGTATGAAAGCAAAAAAAACACAACGTAAGTTGTAGTTTTTTTTTGCGAAGAAAGAAGGATTCAGTTCCTCAGTCCTTTTTCAATAACACTACTGTTCCAAAGTAGCTTATTTGACCGCTATATTTCATATTAGTTCCTAAAATAAAGGCCTTCAACAAAGAAAGAGAATATTTAGGTACCATAAAAACATTGGCGAATAAAATAATACAAAAAGTGAAAAATGGTAAAAAAACAGGAGTTTCACTTATCAATATTCTACCTAAATCAATTAATAAAACTAGTCCTTTTATTAAAAAAATAGAATCTTATATTTTTTTCAAACAAACAGTATTGAAATTCTGTCATTAATAATTTTCTTAATTAAAGTAATTAAAAGTTCAAATATTCTCGAGGTCAAGATATACATCAAAGCTCTTGATTATTCAAGGGCTTTGATTCTTTTTAGAATTTTATTCATTAAAAGTGTATTCTCTGAATCTCCTATGTTTTACTGATAATTTAGATTCGAAATCCTCTCGAGGTAACTTAATAGCTTCAAAAGATATAAAGTCTCTTAACTGAATGTCTACTTTTTTATTATAAGTCCAGTTAAAATATTCATAATTTATTATCATTATTATATCTTAATGTATAACAATAAATACAAGCTTCTACTTGGGAAAACTTTTTACTAAAGATAGTTCCTGTTACTTACAAGAACTAACACTTTTTAAATCTACCCTTAAAAATTCATTTATAGCATTTGCTCTATTAGTACATGAAATAATTTCATATGTTTTGGTATTCACTAAGATTTTGTAATAAAACCCAGCGCCTGAAGATCTAAAATGTGATAAAAATGGAACTCCAATAATAACATCTTCATCATTTAATATGGCATTAGCAACTGCTTCTTTACCAGATGACCTCACCGCTCCGTTATAAAATGACTTATTCGGGTTCTTTCGAGCCATCTTATACAATGTTTCTTTATAAATTAACACTTTATTCCCTTTTAATTTAACACAGTTTTGTTGTTTACTTTCTTTTGCATGGTCATAAAAGACATATTTTGTGTCATCCTTTTTCTCAACTGCAACAATATGCTGCTGCATTAATTTAAAATTTAACTTATAGGTTTCTTCACTTTTATAGCTAGTGTATTCCGAAAAAATATTTTGAAGCACAAAAAAATAATCAACCTTTTTTCTTTTCGTCATATTATCAATACTTGTATAAAAAATCACATCATTTCCATAACTTTGAATTCCACTACCTGAAGACGAAGAGGTGGTAAAACTAAAATCATCAATTAATAAAACTGTATACTCTAATGCTCCCTTTTCTTTTAATTGAGCTACCTCTGTATAGGTTTTAAAAAGAATTTCATTATTTAATTCCCAGTACTTTTTGACAGCCGTTGTCCATGCTTCATTGAATTTTTTTATTTTTTTTTCTTCATAAGCTATAGACTCTTTTAATTTTGCTTGTTTTTTTTTGCTTTTTGTTTTCTTTAATTTAGATTTCAATTTTTCTAATTCTAGAGTACTTGGATCTTTAATCACCGCTATAAGCGGTTGAGCTTTTAATACTGAAAAATCTGTTATTTTAGCATTATGATTTGTCTGTGCTTTTCCTTGTTGTATTCCTAAAAAAAGAAGCATCAAAGTAACTAGTCCTTTCATTTTACTATTCATCTTATATCTTTTTTAAATTGTTTTTATTTCCCTCAGTTTTACTAGTGATATACTAACTAAATCCTTCTATTGTTTAACTACTTTTTGAAATTCACTTATTCCATTAGCGTTAATCTTAATTATATAAAGCCCTTTTGGAAAATCAGATAAATCTATTTGATAAGGTTCTTCTGCTTTTTGCTTACTCATAATCTGCTTACCAAGTGAATTGTACATTGTTATATTAAATAACGACATAGTTTCTGAGTTTATCATAAATTTTCCAGTATTCGGATTAGGGAACACCCTAAACTTATCGGTTAATTCTAATTCTTGTTCACTATTACTTTGTTTATTCTTATTAGAACTTCTGTTATAAACTATAAACTCTGGCATTTGATGCACATAAGCATGCGTATTCGAACATCTATCCCAAGACTTCTTAATCCATAAAACCTCTGGACCTGATTTTGCTGTAGTAAAATCTCCAAAGAAAAAGCGATCTGAATTGATGACCTCTCGATTGTATATTTGATAACTCCCTGCATTTCCCCAATTTGACTGCCAGGCTCCTGCAGATGATTCTACATAGTTTAATATTTTTTCATATTTATTATCAGGAGATATGCAAAAAAGTTCTGTTTTAGTATCTCCATCCATATCATAGGTATAATACGTACTTCCTGTAATTATATTCCAACCATTTAAACTTCCACTGCTTCCATTATCCTTATTAAACCATTCATCCAACGTCCATTATCATGTTTTCGCACACATTTTCCAGGATCTGGTACAGTTGTAGTTTGAATAAAATCATCCTCCCATACTACTTCCCAATTAGGATCTTCAGCTGGACATTGGGCAACTGCCCCTAAATACCCAATAAAACACATCACTACAATAATTATATTTTTCATGTTTTTTTCTCTTTTACATTTTTTTTCATGTAGTTCCAAAATAAAAATCATTTATACATTCAACTAATATCCCTTTAGGCTAGCAACTCAATAATACTATAGCCATTCACATCTGTATTTTATTCCATTTCCAAATGAGAATTATTAAAATTTACATATCACATATAATTGAACTATTAAATGATTCAATCAATAATTATATAAAAGTACTTATATCAGTAAAAAATTAGTTGGAGGTTGAATATTCGGTGGGATTGACTGAAAATTCGGTAAAGCTGAATATGAATACTAGTTATATCAATTCAAAATCACTCTATTAAATTATTTATTTTCAACCTATTTTTAAACTCAATTAAACCAAAAATAATTCAATTTACTTACGAACATTTAGAAATTTAATTGTGTTGAAAAACAAGTTAAATTCAATAAATTGTATAAAACAAGAAGGAAGTATACAATGATTTTTTGAACCAAATATTATCCTATATTCTAGTGTTTTTAAATATGTTAAAATCAGATAGGAAAATGTATTTAGTACTTCCTAAAGAAATAACATCATCACAAGTGTTTCAAGAATTTAGAAAAATAGTCTCTTTAAGAACCAAAATGAGTACTAAACATAGTTTTGAGATTGATCCATGATATTACTTATTTTAAATGGTCAAAAGTTCGTTCTAAAAAAACTGAAAATAGTAGCCAACATTATTGGATAGAACTATTAGATCATAAATATTTAAAACAACATAATGTAGAACGATTTAATTATGTTCCAATGTATAAGCAAACCTATAATATTCTATTGCATTTAGGGTTGAAAGAAAATCTAGGTAAAGATGAATATGTTCTAGCTTCTGATTTTAAGAACAGAACACGAATCAAAGACATAATGAGCAGAGCTTTTCATTGGTACTGGAGAACAGTTGCAGGATTAAACCCTGACATTCAATTTAAATCACTTCGTTCTACCTTCATTACTATTGCAAGTTTATCCGCAACAGGAGATAAATGGCAATTGATACAAAAGCATACCAATACGAATACTACTAGAAAGCATTATTTCGAAAAATCACATGTGGTATCAGAAATGTTTGGAAAGGATTTTGGTCATTAAATTTATGACCCTAAATGTATGTAAATAACAGTTTCACTCACCATACCCACTCACCAAAACGAAAAATCCGTTCACAATCTATTGATTATAAACGGATTAACTATGCGGAGAAAGAGGGATTCGAACCCCCGGACCTGTTACAGTCAACAGTTTTCAAGACTGCCGCATTCGACCACTCTGCCATTTCTCCTGAGTGTCTCATCAACTATTCGTCAATTGCGATGGCAAATATACTATCCTTTTTTAATTACAAAAGGCTTTTTTATACTTTTTTTATACTTTTTTCTTAAACCACTAATAATGAGTTTTGTAACAAACATGATGGTTTAAACAACATGAATAACTAGTAATATCACATAGAGAAACTTAGAATTACTTCTAAAGTACAAACAAACTCACCTATATCAACCTTTACTGTGTCAAGTAGCTACTTCAGGGTATAGTCTTATTCTATTGACCACCCTATCTGCAGAACATTTAAAAATCATCATAATTTTCACCTCTGAATTACTGAAGAGAAAAATATCAACCACCCAAAGTAACAAATTAAAACTAACTTTGGAAATATCAATTTTAACACTACAGTCATTACAACTGGTAGGAAAACAAATTTCTTTGACATGTAAAATGTCATAAAATTAAGAAATTACTTGTTTACAACAAGTCTAAATCCTTCTCCATGAATATTTAAAATCTCAACATTTTCATCTTTCTTCAAATACTTTCGCAACTTAGCTATATAAACATCCATCGATCTTGATGTAAAATAATTATCATCTCTCCATATTTTTGTCAATGCTAATTCCCTTGACATTAAATCATTTTCATGCAATGCTAACAAGCGTAACAGCTCATTTTCCTTAGGAGAAAGCTTAATTGATTCGTCAGTTCCAAAAGATAAGAAACGTAATTTTGAATTTAAGTTAAATTCTCCTATTTTAAATTCAAAAGTGGCGCTGTCAGCTATAGAATCTTTTACTTTTCTAAGCATTATAGCTTTAATCTTCATTAATAATACTTCAGAATCAAAAGGCTTATTTAAATAATCATCAGCACCAACTTTATACCCCTTCAGCACATCTTCCTTCATTGCTTTAGCAGTTAAAAATATGATAGGCACCTCTTTATTTCGTTCTCTTATCTCTTTAGCTAACGTAAAACCATCTTTATAGGGCATCATAACGTCCAGAATACACAAATGGTAATTGTCCTTTTTGAATTTCTCAAAACCTTCCATTCCATTTTTAGCCAATGTGACATCATAATTATTTAATGTTAAATAATCTTTTAACACTGATCCAAAATTTGGATCATCCTCTACTAACAATATTTTCTTTTGTGCTTTTTCCATAAGTTACGATATTAATGGTAATTTAATAATAAAAGTGCTCCCCTGCCCTTTTTCACTTTCTACATATATTTCACCATGATGGTTGTCAATAATTTGCTTAACATAAGCGAGTCCAAGACCGTGCCCCTTCACATTATGTACATTACCTGTATGTTCTCTATAAAATTTTTCAAATATTTTCTTTTGTACAGATTTTGACATCCCACTACCATTGTCTGAAATTTTTAATACAATAAAATTCCTAACAGTTTCTGTACTTACCTCTATTTCCGGTGCAGTAGGCGAATATTTAATTGCATTATCTAGTATATTCACAATTACATTTGTAAAATGTGATTCATTTACCAATACAGTTGATGTTCTTGCTTCAAATTTTGTTTTAATAATTCCTCCTCTATCCTCAATCATTAATTCTACATGAGGAATTGCATCTTCAATTAAGTCATGTAATTCAAACTTTTCTTTCTTAATATTTAATTGCTTCTTTTCTAACCTTGAAATACGCAATACATTTTCTACCTGTGCATGCATGCGCTTATTTTCTTCGCCAATCATTCTTAAATAACGCCTTACCTTACTACCGTCACTCATTATTTTTGGATTTCTAATAGCATCCAAAGCTAAATTTATAGTAGCAATCGGCGTTTTAAATTCATGTGTCATATTATTAATAAAATCTGTTTTTATTTGTGATATTTGACGTTGCTTTAGTAACTGATACAAAGCAAAAGCAAAAACTAAAATAATAACCCCTGTAAACCCTATTGACAAAATTACCATCGGTAAAATTGATGATATTAAATATTTTTTCTTGTTTGGAAATGTTAATCTCAAATTAAAATTCCCTTTTACATTACTCTTGAAAAGTGCTGTTACGTATTCAATATTTTTCAATAACTCATATTCCTCTGAATGTACTGATGTTGCCAAATCGTTACTATATACAGCAAACTCATAATCTAAGTTCAATCCATTATCATATAACGCTTGCGCTAAAATCAAGTTAATTTGATTGTTTGATAGTCGCTTATGAATAGGCCGTTTGTTTGCTAATGTTTTATAAATTTCCTCTAATTGCAATACACTATATTCAGGCAACTGATTTATACGTTCAATTCTTTCTTGCAAAGTTACTTTAGACTGATCTAACCCTAACTCGTCAAAAAAAGTTGTTTCGCTTTTTCCATAATATTTTTTAAGTGTTATGGAATCATTTCCTGGGCCTTTAAAAAACTTACTTGTAGAAATTTTATAATTTTCTTCAATAATGCCGCTTCTGTGTAAGAAAGTTTCATTTGTCTGATCATCCCTCTGTACTACGTTCAATTCTGAAATTACAGTCTGACTAGGTAGCTTCCCTAGGCTATCAATTAATTTTTCTAATCGGTTAAAATAATTGTTACGTTCCTGTTTTTCTATTTTTTCAGATGTTGTAACCAATATCTGCATTACATTAGATGCAAATTGATCTTCTCTATTTGCTATGGAAGTATTGATTAAATAACTTTGAACAAAAATTATCCCTATAAGAGATAAACTCATTAAAGCTACTAGTGAAACAAATATCCTTTTATTCATTACCCAAAAATAGTTTTTTCAAAAATAGTTTAGATTAATTTTAACCAAAACTTAACAGAAATGTTAAAATGTAGTAGTATTTTTTATTTTATTAAGAATTTCTGTATTAATTTTTATCACCTGTTCTTTTGCTTTTTCTATTGTAGTATTAAATATTATAAAATTAGACCTATCTATCTTTTCATCGTCATTTAGCTGATTCATTACTCTATGTAATACTTGTTTTCGAGTAATATTATCTCTTGACATAACCCTATTTATTCGTTTTTCCAAAGGAGCAGTAACTGTAATTATTTGATCACAATTTTTATAACTTCCTGATTCAAACAATATTGCAGATTCTTTTATTACATATGAACTTTCTTGATTATCATACCAGTTTAAAAAGTCGATAGCTACAACTGGATGAATTAGCAAGTTTAACTGTTCTAACAAAATTTTATTTTTAAAAATCTTACTTGATATATATTCCCTATTTAATTCTTTATTTAAATATGCTTCTTCTCCTAATAATTCTTTTATCTGAATAATTAATTTATCATTAGTAACCATCAGTCGTTTGGCTTCAATATCTGAAACATAAATGGGCACTCCTAATTTATAAAACATTTTTGCTACCGTTGTTTTACCACTTCCAATACCTCCTGTTAACCCTATTATCATTATTCTATTATTAAATATGTTACTGATTTTTTTAACACCTTAACATTTCTTAAGCCTTTTGGAATGTATTCAAAGTGAATAGGCAATATGTTGGAATCGTTTATTTCATCAAAATCAACATATACTCTAAATGCCTCTGCTCTATAATCACTAAATAACGACAAAGGAGCTTGAAATTGAACATGAACCTCTTTAGGAAATATCGTAATTTGCTTTTCTTTAGGAATATTCTTCACCTGAATAGCTACTTGAAAATCTCCTTGAGTATACTGCTCAACCCTATACTTATATTCAATAATTTTCTGCTCTAACCGTACATTATAATTATCAATATTTAAAGATACGTTTCCTTTGATATTTTCCGTAACATTATCAAAAAACAAACTATCTGTACTAATTTTTTTGATACTATCAAGGCTCAATTTTTCACCATAAATCATAATAGAATCTATAGCCAATTGCTGTTCAACTATTCCGTAGCCTACAGTAGTTTTTACTACTATTCTTGATTCTATAGGGACTCTTTTTCTTGCTAAAGCCTTTACATTATAACTAATGCGCTGAGGAGATACACTTAATATGCTTACGCTTTTTGGAAATAACTTTTTAAATTGATAATCATTCAAATTCCAGACCCATTCATTCTCTTTATTTTTAGTATCAATAGGAAATTTTAATGATTTTAACTTGTTTTTCAACAAAGAAAAACCAGTACCTTGTATTTTAACACTTAAAATAGAATCGTTGCTTTTAACAAAATTACCTTCAACTAGGTTTTCATATACTACTTGAACATCTACAGTTCGTTCATATGTTTTAGACAAATTAATAAGTATCCAAACAAATACAGATACTAATAATGCTAATAAAAATGCTTTGGAGCTCTTCTTTTGAACGTACAAAAGTCCTTTTTTATACTTCATTCAACTTCAATTTAGTATTATAAAAATAGTTTTTTCTATTTAAAAAATAAATATGGAAATGCCACTTGAGGTTTCTTTCCTAACCAACCTATTTTTATTGTCGATTCTAAAAACCCAAAACCATATCCAAAAAATTGTACAAACAATGCTACTACGGATTTACTTCCTATTTTAATATTTTTATTTTTGATACTAGCATCAATAAAAATTAAGATTATATACCCCATTAAAATAGTACTAAATATATGAATCCCAAAACCCGAAAACACAACTGCTATTATTACTCCTAAGACGAAAACTGTAGGAAACCAATACGTAATTTTTTTTGTTTCTGGGTGCCAGTAGTTTAAAATTGGTCGACACTTCCCAAATTTCTGTACCTGTCTATAAAATTTACTCCATGATATTCTGCGCTTATGATATACAAATGCTTTTGATATTAATTTTGTGGTAAAACCAGCCTTCCATAACCGAATTGTCAAATCAGGATCTTCTCCTGGATGTATTTTTCCAAAGCCTTTAGTAAACTCAAAAGCCTTTCTTGACAATCCCATATTAAAACTCCTTGGCTGGAACCTATTTACTTGTTGTTTTCCTCCACGAATTCCTCCAGTAGTATAATAAGAAGTCATTACATAATTAATTGCTTTTTGAACATCAGAAAATGATTCATGGGCATTGTCAGGTCCTCCAAAGCAATCCACATAAGTGTCTTTGAGAGATTTATCAACTTCTGTTAAATACTCTGGTGGTAAAATACAATCAGAATCAAGTATTAAAAAATAATTCCCTTTTGCCTTTTTCATTCCATAATTACGAGAATCACCAGGTCCAGAATTTGTTTTACAATAATAACTAATATCTAAATATTGTTTATACTTTTCTATCACCTCATTAGAAGGAATAGTAGAACCATCTTCTATCACAACTACTTCAAATGATTCTTTAAAATTTTGAGTTGATAAACTAGTTAATAACTCATCCATCTCTTCTGGTCTATTATAAACCGGGATTACAAAAGAAAACTGTAATTTCATAAATACAAAAATAGTAAAATAAAAAAGCCTGAGTAATTACTCAGGCTTTAATTATTAATAGAAAATATGTTATTAATTTTTAACAATTCTAAATGTTCCTTCTGTATTATTAACCGAAGCTTTAACAAAATAAATACCTGAAGTCAAATCAGAAAAATCTAATTTATAATCACGACTGTTTGGTGTCACAGTTTTGATTACTTGACCTAACATATTTACAACAGATAATTTTTTAATTTCATTTTTTGCAGAAACTGTCAATTTATTTTTAACAGGGTTTGGATACATTACAAATCCTTCAATTTCCTTTAACTCTTCTACACCTAAAGCTGCATATAAATCTACTTTAAAATTATCTATAAAAAAATCAAAATCTTCAGTTCCTCCAGTAGCACCTTCAGAAGCCCAAAAAGCAAATTTTGTAGTTGCTGAAGTATACGCTGCTAAATCATATAATTTTGCATCTCCTGTGTTTGAAGGAGTGTTTCCTGCATTGAAAGTTTCTAAATTAATCCAAGTTGCCCCATTATCATCAGAAATCAATACTTGAACTTCATCATCCACATCCATTGCAGATGCGGTTGTATTAGCATATGCTGTAACACCTACATCAAAAGCCAAACCAAAACTTCCTGCTGAAAGATCAAAAGTTGGAGACACAATCCAATCCATATCACCAGTATTATATAAATTTATTCTAGCAGCACCTGTAGTCCCTACATTAAGGAATCCATCAACTCCCCAAGCTCCATCTGTATTATTAGGACCTGTTGCTATATTTGTATCATTACCTTCTTCCCAACAGTTTCCTGGATAAGCTGTAAAATCATTTATATAAGTTGGATTAATTGTAGCACATAAAGTTGTAAATGTAAACGGACCTACCCAAACGCTATCTCCTCCCCCACAATTAGCTCTAACGTAATAATCA
>Ga0105354_1001530_pt1 | contig 14214 bp, 17 predicted proteins | sample GOMGulsemesocosm_FD_83658 | JGI IMG/M metagenome (GOLD analysis project Ga0105354, IMG submission 83658) | Methane-oxidizing microbial communities from mesocosms in the Gulf of Mexico - GOM9B Gulf of Mexico | ecosystem: Environmental > Aquatic > Marine > Cold seeps | place: USA: Gulf of America...
ATATTCATTATAAAGCTGATGATGAATTACGTTATGAAGTAGGTCGTAAATCAGTAACAGGTAATTCCGACAGGTTTACTTTGTTATTCAAAAAGCCTATGAAGTAAATTAAAGAATCTATACTTAAGACCCTGTGACAAAATCGGTTACAGGGTCTAACTTAGCAACAGTACGTAATTAGTTCCAAGTATCAGTTTCAAAGAGGTAACCTTTGCCCCTTACCGTGATAATACGTTTCGACGATGAGGTACAATCACCTAGTTTTACATATTACGGCCACTTTTGTATCAATTGATCTATCTATTTCATCGTATCAGCATTAAGTGTATATGCTGGTTCTAATATTGATGTAAATTACCGCTGGTACATTTAATCACTTCACGAAGTATTAGTTAGCGTTCTTAATTTAGAAAGTTAGTATAATCTCATGATTCCCTTGGAGTAACTAATGTCTGACTCTACTTTATTTTATGTACATGACCCAATGTGTAGTTGGTGCTGGGGACATAGCCCTCAATGGAAACACTTACAAGCAGCTTTACCAGAATCAGTTTCGGTAAAGAATGTGGTAGGCGGCCTTGCGCCAGACAATGACAAAGTTATGCCATTAGCTCAACAGCAAGCGATAGGCGGTTACTGGAAAAAAATTGAAGGAATGCTTGGCACTCAATTTAATCACGAATTTTGGCAGCAAAACATACCACGTCGATCAACTTATCCAGCTTGTCGTTCTGTCATTGCTGCGCGATGGCAGAATGCAGAAGAGAAAATGATAGCAGCTATACAAGAGGCTTATTATTTAAAAGCCAAAAACCCTTCAGATACTGAAACACACCTTCTGTTGGCGGCTGAGTTGGGGCTTGATACTGAGAAATTTGCAGCAGATTTCAGTTCAGAAAAATTAGAAAAATTTTTTATGCAAGAATTGCAGTTTGCTCGTAGCTTACCTATAAACGGTTTTCCATCAATGGTGTTACAACATCAGGGTCAAGTACATGTTATACCGCTTGATTATAAAGATTATCGTAGTGCTATAGAGGTAATAACCGAAATTATTGCCTAGCTGCTGATTGGCATCCAAAAGCCACTTAGAACAATTTAATGCAATAGCTTCTTCGGCAGTTTAGAGCTTTCATAAGACATAATTCTGCCTTTATCCTGACAGACAACAAAGCCCTCGGTCAGTGTTCAGCTTGTAACGATTCCTTTGTTCGCATTGCTGACGTTAGTTACCGGTTCTTTTTAGGTCAACTGTTACAACATTGAAGACATTAGCTACAAATACTACAAACCACATTCGGATTAGATTTTGTATCGGTAACGCCTACTTAAGCGGAAAATATAGTTGGCTATAATGTGAAAGGATTAAAACAGCCAACTTTACTTTGTCCGTTTAAAATTTTTGTTATGTTTTGTTGGTAATAATCTTTTTTAAGATAAAGAATATTATTAATAAGTACACAATAGTGGCAATATGCTTAGCAACAACCTTAAATGGTGCTTGAGCTTCATATGCAAGTAACCCATCTGTAATTGGCATCACAACCGCAAATAATGCGCTCCACATTAATACAGCATAATTTCGAGTATATAAAAGATAACCAAAAATTAAGGTAATGAAAATAGTACGTGAACCATATATTTTCACCCAATCAATATCCATATCCGAAAAAAGTTCAGTGCCTCTTACAGTGGAAAACATGGCTGGCTCAAGGAAAGCAAAAGTACCATAAAAACCCTGTAACAAAATCATTAGGAAAATTAAGACAACCCCTGCTCTTTCTAAATTACTCATTTTACTCGACCTATATAAGAAGATTTCGAGTAATATGATAAACCTTCACCTTAGGGGAAGAGTCAAGCTATTTTAAAGAATTACTTTGTATTATGAAAACATGATGTTTAGATCTTTCTTCAAAGAAATAAGCGCTAAGTCTAATTCTTTAGCTTTTTTAATATCCAATTTTATTTGGTCTCTTTTTTTATCAATAGTACTATTAGCAACACCAAGAGGAAAATCCCTTTCGGTTTGTTTAGCTAAAATCAATGGTGCAATCTCAGCCAATGTAAACCCTAAAATTTGAGCTCGTTTTATCATAGTTATTGTGATAATGTGCTTCTCATTATAAATTCTGTAACTTCCAGAACGTACCATATCTTTCAGTAGCCCTAGTTCCTCGTAATGACGGATTGCTCTTCTTGATGCACCGGTTAGCTCAGAAATTTTTCCTATATACATTTAATACCCTTATTTTAGGCTGCTATCCTAAACTCTAGTTAAATCATTCCGTTACAAGAAAATGAATAACCTAATGCTTGTTAATGATTTTGAGTTCACTATCTTCAGGATAGCTAATAATAGATTAAATACTTTAAGGCGCTTTTACTGCCAAATCGAGTTAGAACTTAAGGCTCTTCAGTACCTTCTATTTCTTGTGCTGCTTTATCAAAGGTATAAATAGGATGCACCTTTATATTGTTTATCTGACCATAACGCTTTGCTTTATTGATAATTAACGCATCAGGAAAATCGGCTTGCTTCGTTTTACCTTTCACTCTTATTGGAGGTGCATTAACAAAATCCTTCAATGCACACCAAACAGCCTGAGGATCTTCAAACTGAATGTTTTGCTCTGCGAACAATGCATGAATAACATCAATAATTTTATCTTTAGGTAGCTGATAGCGCTTTCCTGATAAGACCCATATTGTTTCGGTGAGCACTACATCTGTAATCAATACTTTTTGACTACCATTAATAAGCTTTTGTGATTTTTCTGCTTGTACTTGGTTATCTTGTATTAAATAACGGAGCAAAACATTAGTATCTACAGCAAACATCAATTAATAGAACTTTGCAAGGACTCTTCTTCAGTGACATTAGCATTAATTGCTATATCACTTAAAATACCACTAGCTGCTCCCTTTGATTTTTTAACGATAGAAATAATACCCTGTCTATCGACAAAGCTTTCAACTTCATCACCTTGATTAATACGAGCAATAACACACTGATCTATTGGTAGTGTTATCTGTCTTTTCGAACTAACTTTCATAGCAACTTCCTTTACTTTATTCATTTAAGTAAAGAATAGCAAATCTTTACTTTTAATGAAATGTAAAGATTACAAGCAAGAGTACAATTAACTATTCTCTATTTCGAAATCGCCCCCGTAGTGCTTTAGAATCATCAATTTTTGATAAAGCATAATTCAAGAGTTTTTTTATGTGTATAACTCCTGAAAAGATATTCAAACCAGTGATTAAACAGCTTCAATCGTAAAAGTATAAATCGTTGAGGCTCTATAAGGTACGCCGTTTAGTGGACTTTTCATTTTGTAGCATCGATTACGCTGATTCCGTAAGAAGGGAAATGTTCATCTTTCGTTATAATTTGCAGCCCCTCCGCCTGCGCTTGTGCGATTAGCATTCTGTCAAAAGGATCTTTATGATGGACTGGCAATTGACCAGCTTGCTCACCATGAAAAACAGATATTGGCAACTTACTAAACCCCATTTTCTCAATCACAGAATCTAAATCCAATGGACACTCTAGTTTGCCAAGTTGTCGTTTTATCGACATCTCCCAGACCGAGGCAGCACTAACATAAACCTGATTATTTTCATTCTCTATACACTCAAAAGCAAATTCACCTAAAGATTGGTCACCATTCATCCACCAAATTAATGCGTGGGTATCTAATAAGATTCTTTTCATTACATATCAAACATTTTTGAAATTTCATCATTGACTTCTTTTGAGTCAAAATCGGAAAACATTTTAACCTTACCTTTCAATTGACCAAATTTTCTTTTTTTTCTTGGCTGACAAGGCACTAACCTTACAACAGGCTTGCCAGACTTGGCAATAATCACTTCTTCACCATGAACCGCCGCCTCAACGAGCTGCGATAGTTTACTTTTTGCTTCATGCATATTTGTTTGCATTACCAATCCAGACTTAGCTAAGTTTAGCTAGATGATAGCTTAAAAAAGATCACATCGCAAAACTGCGCTTATTAATTATCATTAAACCTAACTCACTAAGTGCCCTTAGCGAGATAGATCTATTTAAATATAGGCAGTTGAATTACTGTTTCCTAATTACAAAAAAAACGAATCATTTCTGATTCGCTTTTTACTATTTATTACTCACAATTTTAATTGCACTCACAAACTTAATTGCATTGATCACAATTTTAATTGGAGATCCTCATCAATTGTCGTGATAAATATGTAAAAAATCGCCGTGAACTATCACTTCAATCAACCCGACAACAGAGAGACAAATGAGACGGTTTAAATCATAACACCATGTTCAACGATTTTTATCTACTCACGCTGAAGTCTATAATTTATTTAATATAGACGTCATTTACTTTTAGCGAATAACTATAGAATTTTCAGAGAACGTGCCTTCACCTCTTGGGAAAAGGTAGTAATAGTTTAAAGTTAAAATTACTTGATTTGTTGAGCTGGGAGTTTTAACTTGTCACTATCGTTCACAGATAACCTGCTATTTAGCGCTTGAGGTTTTGATGCCTGTAAATTTAATTATTAATCGAAGATATACATGAATAGTGGTTTGAGCTGGAAGATGGCTTTGGCGTTTGGCGTTATGAGCCTCATCAGTACCATCGCTGTACTAGGAGGCAGCGGTGAAGTTTTAGCCCAGGAACCTCAACCGGCAGCAAACCCCAGCACCTCAGGTGACAGTGCGGCTTTTAAACAGCGATACAGCCAACTTAACGCAATGTTTTACAGGAGGTTTTTGGACACCTGCAAAGTGGACGAAGATGCCAGGCAGGGATATCCGCAGTTCCGTGCGAAAATCGCGGACGGCCTGAAGCCAAACTCAATGAGTTCAGGTAAAAGCCTCTATTCCGTTTTCAATCCAATAAACGGCGATATCAGTGTAACCGAAAATTATCTGACCCAGCTAGGCTATAAAGTCAGCATACGATTGGCCACAGACAGCAACTATTGCCAGTATGCGCTCAGTGACGCAACTGCACTCGATTGGCAGGTTTTTATCAAGCGGGCGCGCCTCTCAAAAGCGTCTGCCAATAATTTCCGCGGCAGGAATATGACCGGGTTAACGACAACTGCAAATCTTGTTGAGACCAACCAGGAAGGCACCGAGTTTCGCTACTATAATATGCTGAAGAGTGGCACTGAGCCTTATTGGTTGAGGATCAGCCGGGGCAGTTACGGGAATATGACATACGTCAATATGGCCTGGGTTCAGATGGACCTCAGTGGCAGCAAACGAGTTGTGCAAGGCGCCGCCCCGCAACAGGCATCCGCCACGGGGCAATCACCCGCACAGGTCAATGCCAACAGCAACGACGGCCTACAAAAACGCTGGGGCGAGATGCAGCCTTTCTTCCATAATTTCCAGTTAAACTGCATGAGGTCAAGCGCGAATGGCTACCGGCGCTTTCGAGCGGCGATTGAACGAGGACTTCGATTCGGTTCTCAAGAGGCGGGCTATGCGATCTATTCAGTTTATCAACCGATCAACGGCGATATCAGCCTCAAGCACGGCGTGCTCTCAAAAGGTGATCAGGCCGTAACGATCAGGCTCGCAAGAGACAACCGGTCTTGCCAGTATGCGATTTCCAATCCGGGCCCGATGGACTGGCTTTTGATCGACCGCATTGCGAAATGGCAAAAACAAACTGCGATCAGGGCGCGCGGGAACGGCGTAAGCGGTCTGTCAACAGGCCCCGACATGGCGGGAACTGACAGAAGTGGCACAGAGTTGCGCTATTTTAACATGCTAAACCCGGGCAGATATCCTTATTGGTTAAGGATCAGCCAGGGCAGCCACGAGAATGTGCCCTATGTCAATATGCGCTGGGTGCAGATGGACCTGACAGGCGAGAGCCCGATCGAAAAGCGCGCCAACTGATCTTCTGCAAATTGTGGCTGCTAATCTAGCTAATTCTCCCGTCCGAACGTCCGATAGGTACGGCAAACCTGGCCCTGTTTTCAAATGTTAAACTTTGCAGTGCGGAAAGAGACCATAAATGACAGTACCTTAAAAACCACTGTAATAAGGAAAAATGTTATTGCTAACCTGCGCTGTAATATAGCAAATTCATTCGAATAAAATTGATTTTACCAATAGAATCGCAACGGTTGCTGATATTCAATCAATCATTGAACTCATGGGATTATCAATTAGTCATAATATGAAATCCTTTCTTTCTCCCACCGAAATTGAAGCTGCAAAAGAAACCATAGGTGTGGATCGATCATTAATTGATGATCAGACGTATTTTGTTATTGAAACTAATTATGTTGATAAAATCATTATGATTGGTTCAACGGTTAGGGGAAACCAAAAACGCTTTATGGCGGTGATCTGTAGGAAGAGATGATACTCAAAGTAATCCAGAAGTTGAACCTGCTCGTATCAGGGCATTGGTTTAATATCACGGCCAAAAGCAGCAATTTTTCGCTCACATTACAGATTGATTATATCAGATAAGGTGTTTATATTATTTATACTCCATAAATAATTTATATAAGCGTTCTACGGTAAATGGATATTATAGAACTAGGTAATGAGGAAATAGATTAGCGTGTATAAACAATGTATCAAAAAAATAACCGCTATATTGATAGCGAGTGTATTTTACACCCCTCTGGTAATTGCTTGCCAAAATAACTTAAACGAAGCGCAGAATAAATTTGTCGATAAGTTTTATAAATGTCAATTGGACTTGCAGAAAGATCCAGCGTCAGCAATGAAATGCATAACCGTTTTAACCGATGATCTTGACGTATTTAAAGACCACCCAAAGCAAATGCTTTTTCTTTCTGATTTTTATTATGTTTCTGGCCTAACCCATACTGTTATGGAGTATCCGAATCGTGCCTTGCGAGATTATAAAGCTTCATTAGCTATCGAACCTCGTTTTTCTGTACGTGAAAGAGTTGCCTTTTGGGATGAACGTGCGGACTGGGATAAAGATACATTAATGGTTCAAGCACAAAATATTGCCATTAAAAGAATCAACATAATGCGTAATCCTAGGGTAAAAGATCGTTCGTTAAAGACTCCATCCATGATTAAAAGCAAGATAACGTTAACAAAGCCAACACGAAAAATAGGGGTGCCAGACATTGACGCTCGCAATGTGATATTCGGTGAAGCAGGTTTAAGTAAAGATATAAATCTAGCGGGCTTTGACGAACTCGATCGAGATTTGTTATTTATGAATGCTGCCAAGTTATCTGTAGAGAAACTTATCAAAATGTATCAATCGCAGTTTGAATCCCTCAGTTTACAAACCTTGAGTAAACGGGCAAAACATTATTATGGATTGGATAGGTAAAAGACCACCCTCTCCTCGAAAATAGACCAATAAACAAGCATATTGAACCTAACGCATGAGATTTTTAACATACTCAAGCCGTGGTTGTTAAAATGTTTAATGAATCGAAAACAATAAATACATCGCGACAACACGTATCCACAACTAATGTCGAAGGAAATATTGTGACTAACTATATCAAACTCATTATAGTAATTATCGTTGGTATTTGGCTTGCTACAGGTTTTGCCGCCACACCCGATGGGCAATCATTTTCAGAACAGGATTGGGTAAAGATATTGGCAGTAGCAGCATTCGGTAATGCAGCTTTTTCGGCGATTTATTATATTACTAAAGTTGATCCAAAACCTTTCAATGCTGCCATAATATTGCCCGTGTTTACTTTAGTTGTATTAGCAACGATAGCATTGGAATCACCTGTTATCGTCTTTGCTGGCGAACGTATAACATTTGTAGCAAAAGCGAACGAATCTATTCAACGTAAAGCACAGTCCAAACCAAAAATTCAAAGTATAGCAGGGCTCTCATTGGTTGATAGTAAACACCCTTTTGGTATCACTCTAGGCAAACAATTGCCGGTTGGTACTCACTCCAGAAAATCTAGAGACACTGGTGATTCTATCATTTACGAAGGAATAACGGTTCCAAAACCAAATCCAGAATATAAAGTAACAAATAATTATACATCGCCGCCACTGTATAAAGTTGAAGTATCAAAATTTACTAAAGCAGCATATAACATATCTGTCATTGCACGAAGTCCAAAACTCGCATGTTTCCGCGTAAAAGAACTTTATAATTTATATAAACAAAAAGCAGGTTTTTCCAGTAAATTTGCAAACCAAAAATGGCAGTCTAGGGATAATGATATCCAATCCGGTGAACTAACTGACTCTAAAGCAGTAGGTAAAGGTTCAAACATTAGCTTGAGTTGTTCAAAAACTTTGGGGCTCCCGACAATGATGTTAGCGATTACTGATAAAGCAGCACGAGCTAGGCATTTTGAATACTTATCAAAAAAGTAAATTATTAATAACACTAAACTCACATTCTCGACCTATAAACCATCAGTTCTCCGAATCATTTTAGCAAGATTGCAACCTGCTCTATTTTGATTCTTACAAGCTCTCTCGGCATATTCTAGTGCCTTAATTTTTTGACGGCTAACACCTCGTCCTTGAAAGTACAATCGAGCAAGGCGAGAACAGCCATCATAAAATTCATGTTCACAAGCCTGACTATTAAGCTCGACGGACAACTCCCAACGTCCTTGCCATTTGATTTGAGAATCATACATTAGAGCGAGTTGATAAAATGCTTGATAAATTACGGCGTCACAGCTACTGGGATACAAGGCTTTGGCTTTAACCTCATCTTTTTCGACTCCACGTCCTAAGCGGTATAAATCAGCTATTATGGAACAAGCGGGTATCAATTCCCCCTTACAAGCCATAAGGATGAGACCTGCACCTTCTTTGGCATTTTTCGGTACGGAACGCCCGTCGATTTGTAATTTTCCTAAACGTTGGCAACTCTAAAATTCACCGCCATTACAGCTCTGCTAGTAAAGATGAAGATTATCTTCCAGAGCTCTAGTCTGCCCTTCCCCAGTAACTTTTATACGGGTCAATGTACTGCAAGATGTTGCTTGACCATTATCACAAGCAAATTCCAATAAACGTGCGGCCTTTGTTTGATCCTGCTTTACACCATGACCATTCAGATAAAGGTAACCCAAATTTTCGCAGCCATAGGCACTTTTTCCTTCACATGCGATGGTTAACAAACGAACGGCCTCTGGAAAATTACGGGAAACACCTGTTCCATTGGCCGTAGCAACCCCTAAAGAGGCGCAATATTGCACATTATTATCATCGCAGGCAAGAGTTAACAAGCGTAACCCTTTCTTGAGGTTTTGGTTGACCCCGAGCCCTTTAAAATGGAATAAACCTAATTCGCCACAAGATCTTGTAACATTATGATCACAGCCCTTTGTATAAAGAACGATTGCTTCCGCAACATTTGGGGTTACGCCGGTACCAGTGTGATAATACTCAGCCAATCGCCCACAAGCATCCCACTGGGATCTTCCACAAGCCTTTCGAAAGTGCAATGCCGCTTGGCCATAGGATTTGGAAACGCCGATACCTTGATCGTACATCATCGCTAAGTAGTAACAGGATTGCCCCACTCGAACGCAGGACTTTTCAAATAGTCTGGCCGCTTCCATTAAATTACGCTTCACTCCATGACCATCTAGATATGCCTTAGCCAAAGGTAAACAAGCCTCTAACCTTCCCTTTTCGCAATCAGTCCGATCTGTTTGAAGATCAGCTGGCGCATCAGCAGGAAAATCTGACACTTTAGACAAAATGGGGGGCGGTTTTATCACTCGGCTTACTCGAAAGCCAAGACGACTAGTCGGGCTCATCCCACGATCACCACCTTTGGTCGAAACAACATCACGACGCGCGGAGCGAGCTTTTGAAGAACCCTCTCCCCACGACCCACCCCGGAACATTCTATACTTGCACTCCAGAGGTATACGATATGTAGCATTGCTAGAAGGAAGATTAGCTCTATCGTAGCATTCGTATACCCATTCAGAGACATTGCCATGCATGTCATACAAGCCAAAGTTGTTCGCAGTAAAGTTACCAACAGGAGCTGTATTTAAATATCCGTCCGAGCAAGGCCGCTTCAGCCTATCACTAAACACCTCTGTTGCCCTTAAAAAAGTATAATCTACCGTATTTCCTGTTGAACATGACCACTCATTACCATTAGGAAAAGCGGTGGCAGTACCGGCTCTAGCAGCATATTCCCACTCAGCTTGAGTAGGTATTTGATAGGTTTCACCTGATATCTTCGACAACCAGTTGATATAAGCCCTGGCATCACCATATGAAACACAGGTCACAGGATCTTCTGGTGTTTGGGAAAACCCGGGGTTTTGCCAATTCGCTGTTTCACGAACATAAGAACCATTCACATTTCCCGAAATACAAAGTAAATCCGACTGATGTCCAGTGGCTTTTACAAACCGAGCGTACTGTGAAACCGTGGTTTCATAGCGTCCCATTGCAAATGCCTGTGGCACAGTAATGCGAGACAGCTTTCCATCCCTGCGTGATTCATTTTTCCCTCGCCATTTTTCGGATTCAGGGGAGCCTAAGAAAAACTCACCAGGCGGCAAAACCACCATTTCGGGACAATCTTCACAATCAACAAATACCTCACCGCTTTTAAAATCCTGACTATGAGCCCAATTGGGCAAAGACAACCCTATAACAGCCAACAGTATTAGGTTTATTACACTCATTAATTTAACAAACATATTACCCTCAAAATACTAGTACCACTTGCTTACATATCCTATATAGCTAACTGTTTCTCTCTTCTATCTGCAAAATAATCCATATAGAATAAAATAGTTTTGACCACTGAACCACAAGCCTGATAGCACTTATCATGCAAAACAAGAGATCGCTCTTTTCTAAACCAAATATGCATATACAGTAAGTTTTATTAATAAGATACATGACATTAAAGCTAAAATGAAGCTAGATATTTAAGCAGTTATCAAGTTAAGCAGTTATCAAATTAAGTAGTAGAGAGTAAAGTTGACGCTAAGTGAGCGTAATCGTATTCGGTTTAATCGTGACTAGTTGTTAATGACTCATCTTAATATTATTCATAGATTGTAAATCCTTTGCCAACACATGATGATATTTCTAAATCTTTCACTATGATTTGGATTTGTTGTATTCATTAACCAGTATCCATATACTATTTTCTGGCTAATAAACAATAAAAATGACTTGAATTAAAAATAATTCAACCACGATAAATTATGATTTTCAAAGCAAATGCAAACTTATAATGGAAATCTTGTCCTGGAAAGACTTACACTATATTTGATCTTGAAAAACCTTATTACTATGGATATGAGTTAATTGGCCTAAATCTCTTTGATGAGATTAACCGGAAAGAGGAATATAAAGTGCGGCATGCTATATGTAGTAGTGATATTCGCTCAAATATTAGATTAGTTATGGAAACTGAACTATTCACCAGAGGCTGGGATGTACGAAGTGCGAAAAAAACTCTCAAAAGCCAGGGCTGGAAAGTAACAGATGATTATTTTTCTTGCCTGACGAGTAATGCAATTTTTGCTTTATGGGACCCCAACCCGACAACAGGTATTTCGTCTAACAATAAAGAGACTATGGTATGGCAGCAATATTTTTCGACAGTTTGCACAACTCTTGAAGATAAATATCCGAAATACTTACCTTTAACTTTTGATTCAAGACTTGTAAAAAAACTATGGCGAGAAAAATTAATTGAAATGCTAAATGTACTAACCCAACAGGCTCAATTAAATAGCTCTCTCAAATCTAAATTGGCGTGAAGAAAATAGAAAAGCACTGCAACATTCTCCAATAAAGAGCACAAGCAAGCAACGAAAGTTAGTATGACGAGTATCCCTACCAGGGTTATTTCAAGTCTTTTTCTTGGCCAAATAAAAACTTAAAAAAATAAATATCAAATAGTTATAGCACAATCAAATTTTGACATAAAAACATCTAACTCAATTAAGAGCTGGGCTTATCTATTAATGGTACCGGTGCATGGACTCGAATCGCCACGTCTTTCGACAACAGGTTTTGAATCCATTGATTTATGTACGCACTCAAAAAAATAAAAGAAAATATTATACTATACCGACGTATTGGTTATGAAGTCTCCAATTGTGTCCGAGAAATGGATATGATCGACTACCGTGGATTTATTTTAAGGGTATATGCTCTAGCCATTCATAGTGATGGATCTACTGTTATCCTAAAAAATGTGAATTTAGCAAGTTTTTTGACCCCAAACTAAAGCTTTTCAAAGAGCTACTTAAATAAGTTGGCCACTTAAAAGTGGCCTTTTTTCAAAGAGGCAGAGATCTTTGTATGCATAGATTTATAAAACACTCAGAAGAAACAGCAACACCAAGTAAATTCAATAACTTAAGGACACAACAGCCTCTCCTTCTTGCTTGAAATTTAACCTTGTCATATAGTATTTATAGAAAAGCTACTTCACCAAATCACAGCACATGAGGAAACACTTTGATAAATATTCAATTATTTTCTATATTTTTACTGATTGGAGTTTTAACAACACAATCACATGCAGAACAATCTCCTCAACTATCAAAAAAGCAATTAAGTAAAATTAAGTCTTACATAGGTGACTACAAAGTTCTTGCTGGTAGCAATGAAAAGTGTGCTCAGGGAATGTTAAATATTGTTGGCAATGACTTAGAAAAAGGTATTCGCATAGGGCATGATATTTATCTAGGACCTTTCGTTGGAGTGGTTGAAAAAAGTAGTCCTTCTTCTTGCCGTGTAGTTATAGATTTCGAAATGAAAGAAAGCCAAGTTATAGTTAAGACAAATGTGAATAAATGTCCGAATCAAAATCAAATGGTAGAAGGAAATACGACTCAACGTCTTATTTTTAAAAAGAATAAATTAGTATATCGTGTGACCGAGTCAGGATTCACTTGCTACTTCGAAAAGGTAAGTGAGGGTGTAACGGTCAACTCAATTTAGAGACTTGTTTAGGCACTTTTTAGTAATTTCATTTAGTATTCTGCTGGTGAAATATTTCCTAATTTATAATGCCGTTTTTCTGATTATAAAACGACTCGATGTAATCAGTAATATCTGCCATTGCTTCTCGTCTTGTTTGATAACAACGATAGTTAACTCGCTCTGAATTTAAGCTGCGGAAGAATCTTTCTGTCACATACTCTTATGATGTAACTTAATTTTAGGCAATAAAAAAGCGAATCATCTCTGATTCGCTTTTTACTATTTATTACTCACAATTTTAATTGCATTCACAAACTTAATTGCATCGCTCACAATTTTAATTGGAGATTGACAACAATCAATAACTAGTCTTGATAACTCGAAAGTGGAGGACAAGAACAAATCAAGTTTCTGTCGCCATAAACATCATCAATACGATTAACGGTTGGCCAGAATTTATCTTTGCCCGCAGCAGCGACTGGGAACACCGCTTCTTGTATTGAATAAGCACGGTTCCACTCACTAGTAATGTCGACCATGGTATGTGGGGCATTGTGTAATGGATTATCTTCTAATGTCCATTCGCCCGATTCTACTTTACGCACTTCGTTACGAATACATACCATAGCTTCAATAAAGCGATCTAATTCAACTTTAGACTCAGATTCGGTTGGCTCAATCATGAAGGTTCCAGCTACTGGAAATGACATGGTTGGAGCATGGAAGCCATAGTCCATTAAACGCTTGGCCATATCCTCTTCAGTAATACCTGAATCCGCTTTAATAGGGCGTAAATCTATAATACATTCATGGGCAACACGACCGTTTGGCCCGGTGTATAAAATAGGATAATGCTCAGCTAATTTTGTCGCTAAATAATTGGCGTTAGTAATGGCAAGTTTAGTGGCATCAGTAACACCTTTTTTACCTAACATGGCGATGTAAAGGTAAGTGATACATAAAATACCCGCACTTCCATAAGGAGCAGCAGAAACAGCGCCATTGCCTTTGTTTTCTTCTGACACGTTAATCAGTGCATGATCAGGTAAGAAAGGTTTAAGATGAGATTTAACACCTATTGGCCCCATACCCGGTCCGCCACCACCGTGTGGAATAGCGAAGGTTTTATGCAAGTTAAGGTGTGATACATCAGCGCCAATTGAGCCCGGCGATGTTAAACCTACTTGTGCGTTCATGTTTGCGCCATCAAGATAAACTTGACCGCCATTGTCATGAATGATGTTACAAATTTCAGCGATGGTTGTTTCGTATATACCATG
>Ga0105354_1001534_pt1 | contig 14201 bp, 13 predicted proteins | sample GOMGulsemesocosm_FD_83658 | JGI IMG/M metagenome (GOLD analysis project Ga0105354, IMG submission 83658) | Methane-oxidizing microbial communities from mesocosms in the Gulf of Mexico - GOM9B Gulf of Mexico | ecosystem: Environmental > Aquatic > Marine > Cold seeps | place: USA: Gulf of America...
AACTAAAATTAATGCAGAGCATTTTGAGGCTTTTGCAAGCTTAAATTATCCCGATTTAGCAGAATCTGGTGTACATCTAAAAGTGAATAACGAGTATTTATTAAAACCTTCTAGAACTAAAAAAGCATTAAAAGTCCATAAGGTTATGGAGAATAATATTGCTTTGGTTAAATTGTTTCCAGGTATTTCTGAAACTATTCTAAAAAGTATTTTTAACACTGAAGGCTTAAAAGGTGTTATTTTAGAAACCTATGGATCTGGAAATTGTAGTACAGAAACGTGGTTTTTAAACTTATTAAAACAATTATCTAAAAAAAATATCCCAATAATAAATGTAACTCAATGTTCAGGTGGAAGTGTTTCTATGGGGCAATATGAAACCAGTAGAAAACTTAAGAAAATTGGTTTGATTTCTGGTAAAGATATGACAACGGAAGCTGCATTATGTAAGCTTATGTATTTACTGCCTAAGCAGTTACCTGGTAAAATGCTAAAAAAGAACTTTCAAAAATCTTTAAGAGGAGAAATGTCTCTGTAAAATCTAATATTACTTTTTTTGAATTTTAGTTTTGGTATGGTTTATGTACCTTTAAACCGTGAACAAATATTAAATTCTATCTTTTAACATCAAATTTTGAGGTATTTTTATTTTTGAACACAAATTTTTATATCTTTATCACTTCAAAAAATAAAATTAAGAACAATTTAAGAACAAAACAATGAAAAGATTTTTTTCAATTTTAGCGATCACATTAATGATGGCTTTAGGATCAACAGTTAACGCAACTGCTTCTACAAGTGTAGCTACAACTGTTGCAACAATTCAAGATGCAGACGACAATACAGCTGCAGCAGAAGAATTAGGTTTTCACCAAGAACTTAAAAAACGTTTTATAGAAGGTGGACCAGGATTCATGGGAATTGTATTATTATGTTTAATTCTTGGTTTAGCTATCGCTATTGAGAGAATTATCTTTTTAAATTTATCTACTACAAACACAAAGAAATTAACTCAAGATGTTGAAGACGCTTTACAATCTGGTGGTTTAGAAGCTGCTAAAGAAGTTTGTAGAAATACTAAAGGACCAGTTGCCTCTATTTTCTATCAAGGTTTAGATAGAGCAGATGGAGACTTAGAGTCTGCTGAAAAAGCTGTTGTAGCTTACGGAGGCGTTCAAATGGGACAATTAGAGAAAAACGTTTCTTGGATTTCTTTATTTATTGCATTAGCACCAATGTTAGGGTTCATGGGAACTGTAATTGGTATGATCCAAGCTTTCGATAAAATTGAAGCAGCAGGAGATATGCAACCATCATTAGTTGCTGGAGGTATTAAAGTTGCCTTATTAACAACTGTATTTGGATTAATTGTAGCTATTATATTACAGATTTTTTACAATTACATTATTGCTAAGATTGACAGTATCGTTAACGATATGGAAGATTCTTCTATCACGTTAATCGACATGTTATCTAAGTACAAAAAATAATAAACACTCATAAACACATAATATGAATTCACAAAAATTAATTACCTTGGTTGCAGCCATAGTAGGAGTAATATCTATTATCTTCTTAGGCTTAATCATTGGAGCTGGAGACGAAGCTGTAAAGGCAGGCGAAGCTAGCGGTTCTGTAGATACATTCATGTATATTGCTTATGCTGTGTTAGTTGTTACTTTAGCTTTTGTTGTTGTATTTACATTAAAGAATGTATTTACAAATACATCTGGATTAAAAAATACATTAATTGGAATTGGCGCTTTTGTTGCTGTATTAGTTATCGCTTATGCAGTTTCAACTGGAGATAATACAGAATACAAGTACAACGGGTTAGTTGCTACTTCAGGAGAGTCTACTATGGCTGGAGCTGGATTAGTTGCATTTTATATCCTTATGGTTGTTGCTGCAGGTTCTATGTTATTTGCAGGTGTTAAAAAAATGATTAAATAATTATGGCAAAAAGATCAGCACCAGAAGTTAATGCAGGCTCTATGGCTGACATTGCCTTCTTATTACTAATATTCTTCTTAGTTACTACAACTATTGAGGTAGATTCTGGTATTAACTCTAAGTTACCACCAGATATTCCTCCGCCAGATGTTAAGATTAAGCAGAAAAACATTTTTACAGTTCAAATAAGTACTGATAATCAACTTTTAGTTGAAGATGAGTTAATGGACATTAAAGATCTTAGAAAAGCAGCATTAGAGTTTATTGATAATGGTGGTGGAACTGGAGATGCTAAGTGTACATACTGTAAAGGTAAGAGAGATCCAGAATCTTCAGATAACCCTGCAAAAGCAATTGTTTCTGTAACACACGCAAGAGGAACTGAATACGGTTCTTTCATAACTGTCTACGATCAATTAGCTGGAGCTTATACCATCTTAAGAAACCAATATGCGGAAAGAACATATAATCGTTCTTTTACTGAAATGGAGGCTACTTATAAAGATACTAAGTCATCTGAATTTAAAAGCTCAAAATTAAAAGATAAGATTGAAGATGTTAAAAACAAATATCCAAGAATCATATCTAAAGCAGAACCTAAATAATTTAAACTATGTCTAAATTTAAAAAGAAAGGTGGTAATGAATTACCAGCAATTTCTACAGCATCTTTACCAGATATTGTATTCATGCTTTTATTTTTCTTTATGGTGGCAACTGTAATGAGAGACAATAGTCTTAAAATTAAAAATAATTTGCCATCTGCTACAGAAGTTGAAAAACTTGATAAGAAGAACTTAGTAATGTTTATCTACGCTGGAGCACCAAGTGATGCATACAAATCTGCAGGTACTGAAGCTAAGATTCAATTAAACGATAAGTTTGCAGATGTTAAAGACATTGCATCTTTTATTGCTGCGGAAAGAGCTACAAAGCGTGAAGAAGAAATTCCTCAGTTAACAACAGCACTTAAAGTAGACAGAGAAACTAATATGGGATTAGTATCCGATATTGAGCAAGAATTACGTAAAGTAAATGCACTTAAAATAAACTATACTACCAAAAAAGGTAGTGATATGAAATAGATTATTTTAAATCTTAATTTTATAAAAAGACGTTTTGAATTTTCAAAACGTCTTTTCTTTTTTAAAACTTAATGTATCTTAGTGGTATGAAAAATTGGTTATGCTTTTTTAGTGCTTTTTATGTTTTATCGTTTGGCTTTGGTCAAACAGAAATAAAACAATTAACTAATGAAAAGGTTGTAGATTCGCTTTTTAGGGAAGATCAGTTCTATATCGGACTTACATATAATCTTCTTTTGCAACAACCAGATGGTTTATCTCAAAATGGATTTTCTACAGGTTTACAAGTTGGCTTTATTAGAGATTTTCCTGTAACTAAAGATAGAAAATTTGCTATAGGACTTGGTTTAGGTATTTCTACAAATTCTTACAACCAGAATTTGTTAATCGATAAAGAAGATAATAATTTTACCTTTACTGTGATTTCTGAAGATGATATTGCTTTTAAAAAGAATAAGTTTTACACACATACTATTGATGTGCCATTAGAATTTAGGTGGAGAAACGCTACACCAGAATCTTATAAGTTTTGGCGTATTTATGGTGGCGTTAAAGTTAGTTATGTATTTGCTAACGCTAGTAAATTTGATGGTGATTTAGGTAGAATAAGATATACCAATATAGACGCTTTTAATAAGTTTCAATACGGTGCAACTTTAAGTGTTGGCTATAATACTTGGAATTTTTATATGTATTATGGTTTAAACACATTGTTTGATAATCAGAAACTAAGTGATAATTCTAGTTTGAATATGTCAGCGTTTAAAGTTGGATTAATGTTTTATATTCTTTAGTAGGCTATTCTTCAATTTATATAACGTTTAAATCTTTTTAGCTAAAGGTATTTAAAACCAATAGTTAACCATTATTATTTGTGGAATAACACCTAAAAAACTTCCTACAATTAATTCCAAAACAGTATGTGCTTTTAAATATAGCCTTGATGTAGCAACTGCGCCAATTAATATACACATTAGGGCTAATGTTCCGTTAATATTAATACTGTAATTTATTGAAATTAATAGGAAAAATGTAAAGACACCTGTAATTGCAATTAGGTGAATACTAGACTTGAAATCTAATATAGCTAATATTAAACAACTAAGTGTTGACATTAATACAGCTAAAAAGAAAAAGTGTAATTCTATAATTTGAGACGCAGGAAAAACCCTGAAGATTAAAACTAGTAAGATTACTGCATTTAATGCTAAAGGCAAAATGCGCTCTTTAGAGCTTTCTAAATATATTGTTCTTGCCTTTCCTAGTGTCTTTAGTAGATAATATATTAACAGCGGTAAAACAACCGTTAATATGCTTAAGGAGATTAGTTTTGAATAGATTAATTCTTTTGGTAAGAATCTTGGCGATTTAGAAAAATAGAAGACCACTGCAACAAGTGGCATAAATATGGGGTGAAATAAAAACGATATACTTTTAAAAATAAATTTCACTAAATCTTCTTTCTTAATCGTGCTACTGGTAAATCTAATTGCTCTCTATATTTTGCAACTGTTCTTCTAGCAATTGGGTATCCTTTTTCTTTTAAGATTTTAGCTAAAGCTTCATCTGTATAAGGTTTCTTTTTACTTTCTTGTTCAATTACGGTTTCAAGAATTTTCTTAATTTCTCTAGTAGACACTTCTTCACCTTTATCATTGGTCATAGATTCACTAAAAAATTCTTTTATTAGTTTAGTTCCGTAAGGTGTATCTACATATTTACTATTTGCAACTCTAGAAACGGTAGAAACATCCATTTCAATTTCGTCTGCAATATCTTTAAGTATCATAGGTTTTAAATTACGATCGTCACCAGTTAAGAAATACTCTTTTTGGTAATGCATAATAGAACTCATGGTAACAAATAATGTCTGTTGACGTTGCTTAATAGCTTCTATAAACCATTTTGCAGCATCTAATTTCTGTTTTATAAACTGAACTGCATCTTTTTGCGACTTAGACTTTTTATTGCCTTCTTTATAACCTTTAAGCATGTTGCTATATTCTCGCGACACGTGTAATTCTGGAGCATTTCTTCCATTTAAGGTTAACTCTAATTCGCCATCTACAATTTTAATGGCAAAATCTGGAACAACATGTTCTGCTCTTCGATTATTTCCTGCGTAAGAACCACCAGGTTTAGGATTTAAACGTTCGATTTCATGAATAGCATCTTTTAGTTGAAGTTCCGAAATATCAAACTTATGCATTAGTTTTTTGTAATGCTTTTTAGTGAATTTCTCAAAACCTTCATCTATAATTTTTGTCGCTAATTCTATATCTGGTGTTTTTTCTTTTCTGTGTAATTGAATACTTAAACATTCTTGTAAAGAACGTGCGCCAACTCCTGCTGGATCTAATTGATGAACTATTTTTAAAATGGATTCCACTTTTTCTTCATCTGTATAAAGACTTTGTGTAAACGCTAAATCATCTACAATGTCGATCATTTCTCGTCTTATGTAACCACTTTCATCTACGCTACCAACTAAAAATTCAGCAATTTGATATTGCTCGTCATCAAGTCTATACGTGTTTAATTGATTGACCAAAGATTGCGTAAACGATGTTCCCGCTGCATAAGGCATGGTTTTTTCTTCGTCGTCTGCACTATAATTATTTACGCTAGTTCTGTAATCTGGAACTTCATCATCACTTAAATAATCGTCCACATTAATTTCGTCGTTTCCAATGCTTTCGCTATCGTCAAACTCGTCGTGTGTGTTATCAAAGTCTTCAAACTCGTCTTCTTTTTCTTCTTTACCACTATCTAGAGCAGGATTTTCTTCCAACTCTTGTTTTAAACGTTGCTCAAAAGCTTGCGTAGGCAATTGTATCAGTTTCATTAACTGAATTTGTTGCGGCGACAATTTTTGCGATAATTTGAATTGTAAATACTGTTTAAGCATAGGTTTTATGATAAAAGACTAAAGTAAAAAAAACTAATTAGAAAATTGATTTTAATGCCATGTTTTAAGATGAATTTATAAAGATTATAAACCGTATTAGTTTTAAAGAAAAAGACCTTTCAAAACAAATAGCTTGAAAGGTCTTTAAAATATATATGTTTTAATTATTAAAACTCTGCATTTTGAGGTGTTCTTGGGTAAGGAATTACGTCTCTAATGTTTGTCATTCCTGTTACAAACATAACTAAACGCTCAAAACCTAAACCAAAACCAGAATGAACTGCAGTTCCGTATTTACGTAAATCTAAATACCACCATAATTCTTCTTCTGGGATATCTAAAGCTGCCATTTTTTCTTTTAAAACATCTAAACGTTCTTCACGTTGAGATCCACCAACAATTTCTCCAATACCTGGAAATAAAATATCCATTGCTCTTACTGTTTTTCCGTCTTCATTTAAACGCATGTAAAATGCTTTAATATCTGCTGGATAATCAAATAAGATTACAGGACATTTAAAATGTTTTTCAACTAAAAAACGTTCGTGTTCAGACTGTAAATCTGCGCCCCATTCTTCAATAATATAGTTGAATTTCTTTTTCTTGTTTGGCTTAGAATTTCTAAGAATATCTATAGCTTCTGTATAACTTACACGTTTAAAGTTGTTTTCAGTCACAAACGTTAACTTTTCAGTTAAGCTTAATTCGCTTCTTTCTGCTTGTGGTTTTGTTTTTTCTTCAGCTAATAATCTATCGTTTAAGAAATCAATATCTTCTTTGTTGTGTTCTAAAACGTAAGCAATAACAGATTTCATAAAGTCTTCAGCTAAATCCATGTTTCCAGCTAAATCCATAAAAGCAACTTCTGGTTCAATCATCCAAAACTCGGATAAATGCCTAGAGGTATTAGAGTTTTCTGCTCTAAACGTTGGTCCAAAAGTATATACTTTACCTAATGCCATAGCAAAAGTTTCAGCTTCTAATTGTCCCGAAACCGTAAGGTTTGTTTCTTTCCCAAAGAAATCTTCTTTGTGGTTTACTGTGCCATCATCGTTTAATGGTGGATTTTTTTGATCTAAAGTACTTACTCTAAATGTTTCTCCTGCACCTTCAGCATCACTAGCCGTAATAATTGGTGTGTGCATGTAGTTAAAACCATTCTCGTTAAAATATTTGTGTATAGCAAAAGATAACGATGAACGTAAACGCATAACTGCGCTAAACGTACTAGTTCTTGTGCGTAAATGTGCGTTTTCACGTAAAAACTCAAATGAGTGTTTTTTAGGCTGAATTGGATACGTTTCTGGATCCGAATCTCCTAAAATTTCTAATTTTGAAACTACAATTTCTACACTTTGTCCTTTACCTTGGCTTTCTACTAATTCTCCTTTTATAGAAACAGCAGCTCCAGTCGTAATGCGCTTTAAAGTGTCTTCGTCTGTGTTTTCAAAATCTACAACACATTGTATGTTGTTTAATGTTGATCCATCGTTAAGTGCAACAAAACGATTTGCTCTAAAGGTTCTTACCCAACCTTTAATTTCAACCTCTTGTAAAGGTTGGCTTTTTAATAATTGTGAGACAGTTAAATTAGTGGTCATGATTTTTATGTTTTTCTAATGAAGGATTTACGATGTTTTTTCATCTGCATCGTCGTCATCTTCACCAGGAATAATATTAATTGATGGTTTTTTTAAGACTTCTTTATTGGCAATACTTCGTTCTAAAGACAGCAATAATGAAGGTAATAATAATAAATTTGAAAGCATTGCAAACAATAAGGTTACAGAAACTAAAGCACCTAAAGCTACAGTTCCACCAAAGTTTGAAATTGTAAATACAGAGAATCCAAAGAATAAAACTATAGATGTGTAAAACATACTAACACCAGTTTCTCTTAATGCAGCGTAAACCGATTTTTTAATCTTCCAATTATTGGCTTGTAGTTCTTGACGGTATTTTGCCAAAAAGTGAATAGTATCATCCACAGAAATTCCAAACGCAATACTAAAAACTAATATAGTTGATGGTTTTATAGGAACGCCTAAATAACCCATTAATCCTGCTGTTACCACAAGAGGTAATAAGTTAGGAATTAAAGACACAATAATCATTCTAAACGAACGAAACATAAATGCCATAAAAAGCGATATTAATACAATTGCTAATGTTAATGATAATGCTAAGTTTTTAACTAAATACGTTGTTCCTTTTTGGAAGACTAATGCTTTTCCGGTTAGGGTTACTTCGTAACGTTCTTCTGGAAATAATTTATTTATTTTTTTCTGAATATCGGACTCAATACCAACCATTTCATCGGTACCAATGTCCTTCATAAATGTAGTTATTCTTGCGTATTGACCTGTATTATCTACAAAATTACTTAATAGATTAACATCGGTATTTCCAGAATTCTTTACATACGAAAGTATAAAACTATTTTCTTGACTTGTTGGTAATTGATAATATTTTGGGTTTCCGTTGTAGTAAGCTTGCTTTGCATATTTAACTAAACTTACTATAGAAATAGGTTTAGAAAGCTCTGGAATATCATTAATAAGATCCTCCAATTCGTTCATGCGTTTTAGTGTCGCTAATTTCATGACACCTTTTTTGCGCTTAGTGTCAATCATTATTTCTAAAGGCATAATCCCATTAAACTCTTCTTCAAAGAATCGAATATCTTTAAAAAATTCTGTTTTTTTAGGCATGTCTTCAATTAAACTACCAGAGACTTTTATTTGATAAATCCCTATAATACAAACCACTAATAGTCCAATAGAAACCGAATAAATAGTAATACGTTTATGTCTTACCATATTTTCCATCCAATCTACAAAGCCTCCAATCCATTTTTTATTTAAATGTTCTAAATGGCGTTCTTTTGGATAAGGTAAAAAGGTGTAAATAATTGGTATTATAAGTAAACACAATATAAAAATGGCAATAATACTTAAAGAAGCTACTACACCAAACTCTTTTAATAACTTACTTTCTGTAATAATAAATGTGGCAAAACCAGAAGCAGTTGTAACGTTTGTCATTAACGTGGCATTTCCAACTTTAGTAATAACGCGTTGTAAAGATTTTACTTTGTTACCATGAAGTTTAACTTCATGTTGATATTTATTAATTAAGAAAATACAATTTGGTATTCCAATAACTATAATTAATGGTGGAATTAAAGCAGTAAGAACCGTAATTTCATATTTAAGAAATCCTAAAATTCCAACAGTCCACATAACACCAATGCAAACCACGATTAATGAAATAAATGTAGCGCGAAATGATCTAAAAAAGATGAAAAATATTAATGAAGTAATCAATAACGCAGCACCAACAAATAAACCAATTTCATCTACAATATTTTGAGCATTTAAAGTTCTAATGTATGGCATTCCAGATACACGAACGTTTAAGTTATACTTATCTTCAAATGCTTTAATTCTTGGAATAACTTCTTCTACAACAAAGTCTTTTCTTGCAGGTGTATTTACAATCTCTTTTTTTAGATAGATTGCAGAACGTATTGTTTTAACTTCAGCATTGTTAAATAAGAAATTATCGTAGAAAGGGTATTTCTCAAATAACTCTGTTTTTAAAATTTCTAATTCTTCAGGTGAAGAAATACTGTCTTTTATAAAAGGTTCTAAGTCAAATTTCTGATTTTCGTTATCTTTTATTAGCTTTTGTAAGTCCTTAATCGATAAAACAGATTCTACATTAGGATTGCTTTTAAAACTATTAGCAAGCTCATTCCAAGCGTTAAGTTTTTCAACTGTAAAAACAGTATCATCTTTTATACCAAGAATAATAAGGTTGCCTTCTTCTCCAAAAACCTTTAAGAAATTATTGTAGGTTAAATTAACCTCATGATCGTCTGGCAGTAGATTAGCTTCTGTATGTGTAAAGCGTAAGTGTTTCCATTGCGTACTTAATAAGATGGTTATAATTATAACACCTAATAAAATAGCAATTTTATTTCTAAGGATTAATCTTGCTAAGACATCCCAAAAACTTTTAGAAAATAATTTTAACATATCGCTTTAAAAACTGGGCAAAGGTAGGAAAATTGACGCTATTAATCTCTTAAAATCTGAGATTATAACGTAATGTTAAAAGTGAATTTTATAGCTATATTGTCTTCTTCGTTAGCTAAGTGATAGGCACCATATCTGTAAGTTGTACTTAAACCAAAGCCAAAAAGCAATTTGTTTAGTTCTAAACCAAACTCTGTGTAGCCTTTTTCTAGGCTATCAAAAGTAACACCATCATGCCTTTCTATATTGTTAACATCACCAATAGCTAGTCTGTTAATTAAAACCAATTGCGGATTAAATCGTTTTGCAATATGAAAAGGTCTAAAGTAATGTCTTGCAGTTATGGTTGTAAATTTATCTGAGAAGAATTCGTTAAAATACATAGTCTCAAAACTATTTATACCTGCAACAGTAAAACGTTGTAAAACGGTCTCTTTTCTAATATTGTTAGGGTAGGCATGGTATAAATCTGTAAGTGGTGTGTTTCCATTTGCTATTCCTGCAGTTAATGTTATTACAGATAATGCTTCTTTGTTTTTGTAATTGATTTTATGAACCGTTCTAAAATCTAACTTAGAGAAATTGAAATCTGATCCTAAAATGTTTTTTAAGCTTTTAGTGTATTGAAACGTGAATTGAGGATAGCCATTTTTAGTTTCTTTGGAGTCTTCTTTTTTTTGTTTAGAAAATGGCATCCATTGTAAAGCTATTTTTGCTTTAGAAGTTTCAAAAGTGTCAAAAATATTGTTGTTTATTAAAAATGTATAGCCATATGTTGGGTCTATATTACTTACAGAAAATTCTACTTCGGTAAGTATTTTTTTATTGATTTCATATTCAAAAGAAAAAAGATGTGTTTGGTGCTTATGAAATAAATCTATATTTAATAAACGCGGTTCAAAGAATGTAAACAATCGTTTATCTAGTATGAATTTAGTACTTCCTGTTTCTGTTAAATCATTGGTGAAAGAATAATTTATCCAGCTATTATGTTTTTTATTAACTCTAAACCCAGCACCAGAACTGTATTTAAACTCTTTGTCTACAAATCCATAAACTAGATAGCCATTTAGTCTAAATTTTTCTGATAATGTTTCGTTAGTTTCTCCTCCAAGTCCTGTTCTAAATCCCTCATATTGATTGTATTTAATTAAGTATTTTAAATCTAGATTAAATAATTTTGATGGTAAAAAACCTTGTCCCAATTGTTTTATGAACATGGTGCGCTTTACAGAATCGTTTTTAACAGCATTCTCTTCTTGAGCCATTATATCATGGCTTAAAAAGAGAATGCTAATAAAAATAAATAGTTGTCGCATTAAGAGGAATATCGTTATTAGAGTTCCGACGATTAGACTTTAAATATGTTACAAAAAAAAGCGACAAGAGTGTCGCTTTTTTGTTATACAGTCATGATTTCTTTTTCTTTGACAGCTAAGAGTTCTTCTGTTTTTTTAACATATTTATCTGTTAAAATTTGAACTTCAGCTTCTGCGCCTTTTTGTTCATCTTCAGAGACATCTTCTGTTTTCTTAATGTCGTTGTTAGCGTCTTTTCTAGTGTTTCTAATACCAACTTTAGTGTCTTCAGCTTCAGCTTTTGCTTGTTTAGCTAATTCGCGTCTGCGTTCTTCAGTTAATGGCGGAACACTAATAATAATCATGTCACCATTATTCATAGGGTTAAAACCTAAGTTGGCAATCATAATAGCTTTTTCAATGGGTTGCATCATAGCTTTCTCCCAAGGTTGAACTGTTATAGTTCTTCCGTCTGGAGTACTTACGTTTGCAACTTGAGCTAATGGTGTTTGAGATCCATAATAATCTACCATTACACTTCCTAACATTGCTGGACTTGCTTTTCCAGCTCTAATATTTACAAACGCTTTCTCTAAATGCTTTACAGCATTAGACATTCCTTCGTCTGTACTATCTAGTATAAATTTAATATCGTCGTTCATCTTTAATTAATTGAATTTATAATTTTAATTTCAAAAATTGCGCCAATCTTTTAAAAGTTAACTTCTGTTCCAATAACTTCTCCCGAAACTACCTTTAATAAGTTACCAGGTTTGTTCATATCAAAAACAATAATAGGTAATTTATTTTCTTGACTTAAAGTAAAGGCAGTAGTGTCCATCACTTTTAGACCTTTACGTAAAACATCGTCAAATGTAATATGATCAAATTTAACAGCTGTATCATCTTTTTCTGGATCTGTGTTATATATACCATCTACACGAGTTCCTTTTAAAATAACATCTGCTTCAATTTCTATAGCTCTTAAAACAGCTGCAGAATCTGTTGTGAAATATGGGTTTCCAGTTCCACCACCAAAAATAACTACACGACCTTTTTTAAGGTGATTCATTGCTTTACGTCTAATGAAAGGCTCGGCAACTTCGTTGATTTTTATAGCAGATTGTAATCTTGTTGGTATGTTCGCATCTTCTAGAGCACTTTGTAAGGCTAAGCCGTTAATTACTGTAGCCAACATTCCCATGTGGTCTCCTTGCACACGATCCATTCCATTACTAGCGCCAGCAACTCCTCTAAATATATTTCCTCCTCCAATTACTATTGCAACTTCTACACCTTTATCTGTAATAGTTTTAATATCGTTAGCATATTCTGCCAAACGTTCTGGATCTATTCCGTATTGGCGATTTCCCATTAAGGCTTCACCCGATAATTTTAGAAGAATTCTTTTATATTTCATGTGTTGTTGTTCAGTATTATTATAAAGTCACATGTCACACCATTTTCTGTTTTTTAGGTTTAACTAAATTATAGTTAGAGGTGTTTCATTTTGAGGTTTATTGTTACGCAAAATTACATAAATTATTTAATAATTGAATTTTTTATAATACGATCTTTTTTAAAATCAAAAAACCACTACTCAAATAGAGTAGTGGTTTTATATAATTCACTTTTTTTAAGATTTTCGGTTGTACCAAAAATTCAAAAAAAGAAAGGTTTATCCTAAAGAAACACGTTTAAAAGCAGTTACTTCTACATTTTGAGAAGCTACATACTTAGCAACTGTTTGCTTTTCATCTTTTATAAACTTTTGGTCTAATAAACATTGTTCTTGATCTAAAGTTGTATTGTCAGAAACAAAACGCTCCATTTTTCCTGGTAAGATGTTACCCCAGATTTTTTCTGGTTTACCTTCAGCAGCTAATTGCGCTTTAGCATCTTCTTCAGCTTTAGCCATAACTTCAGGAGTTAATTGCGCCATAGAAATGTACTGAGGTACATTTTTTAACGTTTTTCCTAAACGACCTAATTCAATATTATCTTTTTCAATAACAGCAATTCTTGCTTCAGTTTCTGATGCTACAAAAGCAGGATCAAAACCTTTATAAGATAAAGACGTTGCTCCCATTGAAGCTACTTGCATTGCTACATCTTTTCCAACTTGTTCGTTAGCTTCTGTTAAACCAACTAATGCACCAATTTTGTTAATGTGTACGTAAGTACCAACATAAGCAGCGCTTAATTTTTCAAAAGCATTGATTTCTAATTTCTCACCAACAACTCCAGTTTGCTCAACTAATTTTTCAGCAACTGTCATTCCTCCAAAATCAGCAGCTAAGAAATCTTCTTTGTTATCAAAGTTAATTGCTATATCTGCAAATTGGTTAGCTAAAGCTAAGAAAGATTCATTTTTACCAACAAAATCAGTTTCACAACCTAATACGATTGCTACACCAACAGTGTTGTCTGCGTTTATTTTAGTAACAGCAGCACCTTCAGAAGAATCTCTGTCAGCTCTTTTTTCTGCTACTTTTTGACCTTTTTTACGTAAAACGTCAATTGCTTTATCGAAATCACCTTCAGCTTCAACTAAAGCTTTTTTGCAATCCATCATACCTGCACCAGTAGCTTTTCTAAGCTTGTTTACTTCTGCTGCTGAAATTTTAACTGTAGTACTCATATCTGTGTAATTTAAAAAAAAGTCGTTTAATAGTTTTCAATCAAGAAAATAATTAAACGACTTATAAATGTTTTGTAATTGTTTATTATTCTTCTTCGTTAGCTGCTACTTCTTTAGCTTTTGCTGGTTTAGCATCTGCTTTAGCAGCATCTTTATCTGCTTTAGCGGCTTTACGTTCGTTTAGACCACTAGATACAGCATTTGTAACATGCGTTAAAATTTTATCGATAGATTTAGAAGCATCATCATTTGCAGGGATAACGTAATCAACTTGACG
>Ga0105354_1001535_pt1 | contig 14199 bp, 15 predicted proteins | sample GOMGulsemesocosm_FD_83658 | JGI IMG/M metagenome (GOLD analysis project Ga0105354, IMG submission 83658) | Methane-oxidizing microbial communities from mesocosms in the Gulf of Mexico - GOM9B Gulf of Mexico | ecosystem: Environmental > Aquatic > Marine > Cold seeps | place: USA: Gulf of America...
TAACGCCTCAATAAGAGGAAATTTATAGCTGGCTAAAATGTTGAACGCAGTGAAAACAGCCAGCTGTAAATTTTCCTGCTTAATTGCCTTGTTAGGTGTTCGCTTTAATCGAGCCTATTTTACAAAACCATTTTAAAGCAAAATAGGCTCCTAACCAACATACAAAAACTACAGATACTTTTGCAAAAATATTAGTCGTGGGCTCACCGTTAATTTCAATTATTGCTTTAGAATCAAATACAGAGGGTAAATAAAAGAGGCCCGTCATTATTCCTCCGAACACCATGCATGAAGCAATATATTTTTGAATTATATTCTTCCAGATAAGCATTTAACCACCTGAGACACCTAACAGTTTATTAGAAAGAAAAAGTTAATAAATAATGTAGTTCACTGTTCCTTCTTTATTTAAAGTAATTAATATCACAACTTGTAAGCTAATAACAAGACTACCATTATTATATTTCTAAATATTTCAAAAGCTGCAACGCCGAAAGTTTACTTATATCTGCAAAAGACCTGAACACAATTCGACCTGTACAAATATACAGCACATGATTTTGTATAATAGATGAAAAATCTCCATTTATATTAAGTATCGTTGAGCATATGCGCACCTTAAGATACGCTAAAGACGCTAGACCCAAAATCAAATAAACGACGTCGTCATCACGTTAATGAAACAGTACTCAGAAAATCAGTTAATAGCAGCGGAAGAAGCTGAAATTGAAAAGAATGTAACATGCCATTCTAAAGAGCATCTTACACACCCTCCGTCATTCCTTTGCCACTCATTTATTACAGCGAGGTACTGACATTCGAACAGAACAATTAGGCCATCGTGATTTACGAACGACACAATTTTACACCCGTGTACTTGGACTCGGTGCTAATGATATACGTAGTCCTTCATCTGACATTATGTAACGACAGATTTATCTTGGTACAGTTGATTTATTTATTCAGATTTTTGTACCTTATCAGGTAACAATCCCTCACAAGCTTTTAGCACCAGACTTACAAAAAAGCTATCAATAAACATAGTCATAGGTTAATGGTGTATTAAAGACGAAATGCGAATACACAGAACTAAGCTTTAGCGGTTATAAATAAGCGCCAATAGCAAAAGGCGGCTTATTTATTCTTTTTTCAAATGACTTATTAACTGCTTTTTGTAGACTCATGATCATACCAAATACCATAATGATCACCCTGCCATATAAGTCCATGGTATAAATAAGCGGTTGCAAGCATTAATATTCCTCCCGCAAGGGCTGCTTCGTCTATCATACCTAAACAACAAAAAGCGAAGCCACTGATATGCCCGATTATTTCGATTCGATGAGCTGATTTTCTGCTCGGTTTCGTTTGCAGAAAATTAAATACAAACCAACACTTTAATACCAAAGGTAAGTTTTTCCAGTTATCTGACTTTTTATCTATCATAAATTTCTCCTGATTCAAGGTTGTTACATCAACATCGAGTGCAGCAGCAATACATTTAAGAGACTCTACGCTAGCATTTTTTCCACTTTCTATACGTTGTATTGTTCTAACATTTAACCCAGACATTTGAGCGAGTTGCTCCTGAGAAAAATGTCGACTAATACGTATTTGTTTAAGAATCATTAAATTTACCCCTGCACTTAAGAACCACAAGTATTCACTAATCTCTATAGTGTCGGTTACGAATTTAGCACGACATTAACCCGACAGTCAGGGATTACGGTAGACAATAATAAGTTATGATAAAGTAATCGCCATTTTACACTTTATTTAACTACTTGATGAAGCAGCCGTTGAAGCGGCAATGGTTGATGCTGCAACTGCTTGTTGTGTCGCTATCTGACTTGAGATAACTGCGGCATTTTGATGCTCGCTCGCAATAATACAAGTACTGTAACCAAAACCTTTTAATGGGTTCTCCCAATTAATAGCACCATCCGTGGCGTTTAAGCTAAACAAATGACCACCTGAATAAGCAAATATACTGCCATTTTCGTAATACACATTAGTTATGCTTGAACTTTTTAGTTTTGTTTTCCAGAGCTGCTCCCCTGTTTTTTTATCTAAACAAACAACATGATTACTGATACCCAAAAATAATTTTTCCATAAATTTCTCCAAAGCTAATTTGCTGATAATCAATTAATGTTTTGAACTAAAATGGCTTTGAGCGAAATTGCCATTTCATTCTTCATTTTGCAGAAAGTGTCATAATTCACTGTATTCTGACTTAAGTAAACCAAAACACTTAAGGTCGTGAAACTGGTTTTTCCAATAGCCACTTTGCCTGCGTATACCTTCTTCTTTAAAGCCTACTTTGAGTAAAAGAGACTCTGAGGCAGAATTTCCTGGCACAGTATCCCCTTGAATACGATTCAATGCACCACAGGGTAACTCACCTAAAAAGGCTGATTGAATAATGCGATGCACTGCCTCTGTTGTGTAACCATTGCCCCAATACTTTGGTAATAAGTCGTAACCTATCACTGCATTTTTCATTTTAGGGTTCCAAGTATTAAAACCACAAGTCCCTATTAATTGCTTTGTTTCATCTAAACGTATTGCCCAGCGTATACCTGAGTTTTCTTTAAATCGTTCGTTAAAAAACGTGATCAAATTACGCGCTTGCGACATCTCAGTGAACGCTTCTAGATCGTAATACTCAACGACTGAGTTGTCAGAGAATAGATCAAATAGACTACTTGCATCATCTTGCGTTAATTCATCTAATCTTAAACGTTGTGTTTCTAATACTGGAAATAACATTAAAGCTCCTAAATTATAGATATCACCTCATTATTTGGCATGAGCAAACAAGTCTTAGGTTTGGTTATTCAATATTTATTTATATTTTTACTTTCCGCCAGCCAAATCTAGAAAGGTACCAGTAATATAGGATGCTTCATCATCTAGCAAATAAGCGATAGCAGATGCAACTTCAGACGGTTGCCCTCCTCGTTGCAAAGGAATATTTTCTTTAACTCTATTAATACGATCAGGCTCTCCACCATCAGCATGCATATCAGTGTGGATAAATCCTGGTCTAACACAATTAACACGAATATTTTCACTGGCCACTTCTAATGATAAACCTGTTGTTAACGTATCAATCGCACCTTTACTCGCGGCATAGTCAATGTACTCGTGAGGAGCGCCTAAACGTGAAGCAGCCGATGACACATTAACTATTGCGCCTCCTTTGCCTCCATGATTTGTAGACATTCGTTTAATAGCTTCACGACAACAAAGAAAGTAACTCGTTACATTGGTTGTAAGTATGGTATTTATTCTTAACGCGGTTAAATCTTCAACTCGGCTCTGAGGAAACAATACGCCAACGTTGTTCACTAAGTGGGTTAATGCACCTAAATTCTGATCAATTTCCTGAAAAAGATGAATAACGTCATTTTCTTTAGATACATCAGCCTTGACTGAAATAGCCTGTACACCATAACTTTTAACTTGTGCTAAAACTTGAGCAGCAGCGTCACTATTCGATTTATAATTAATACAAATGTTATATCCTTTTTCGGCTAAATATAATGCTGTTGCAGCACCAATACCGCGACTTCCTCCTGTGATCAATGCTACTTTTGACATTTTTACTTTCCCTGTTTCTTGTTATTCTTGATACCTATTTGGTTAACATAATACGTTTGATCCTATTATATTGTCCATCAACAGCGTTCATTTTATGTTTATTGAATAACGGAGGGATAAGTTTTACAGTTCTGTTACCTTCGAACATATAACGTACAAAATCAATTAACATCAAGTCGCCAATTAAATTGCTCAACGGTTTCACTGACTTTAATGAAAGCATTTTTTTCGAGGATAGTATAAGAAGCAACATTCGTTTTATCTGTTGAGGCGATTACTGCTTTGACACCCTTTTGTTTTGCCGCCCAATTAATCATGCCTTCTACGGCTTCTGTCATATAACCTTTTCCTTGATGCTGCTCATAAGTACCAAAGCCAATCTCAATTTCACCCACCGAATTAGGCTCTCCTTGAAAGCAAACATCAGCCACCGACCTATTTTCCCTTTTATCAATAACAGTCCATAAAGTGGAATATAAATAATTTTTATTGTCATCTTGTAAACAAGGCATGATTGATTGCGCTAAGGCATCTTTTAATTCAGGCGAGAGTACCATTGACGAAGGGTTTAGTGCTAATTCGTCTTCTAAAGAATGATCGTTTTTTATGTACTTCAACATTTGTTGATACGTTAAAGGCGTTAACTTTAATCTAGGTGTTTCTATCACGTTTGTTATTCTCTTTCTCGTTGGTTTGGTATTTATATAAACGTTCGAATTATACACTGAACTGTTATATGTGAACAAAATGTGCTCAGACATTTAGGCAGCACATTATAGTTACTATAAATTATAACGACTTTATTTTCTTTGCTGAACGGGTGTTATTGTTTGTCGGGCTGGCGATATACTCTGGGGCTTCGACCAAAGTGCTTTCTAAAACGGTCACTGAAAGCTGAAAGGTTTTGATATCCAACAGATGCAGCAATAGTTGTTATCGGCAATGTTGTTTGAGTAAGTATTGTTAGCGCTTTTTTCATTCTTTGATCTCTCAAATAATTTAAGGGAGTCAAACCTAATTGTTCTTTAAAAAGCGTTGATAACTGACGCACACTTAAATGCGCTGCCATCGCGACCTGCTGTAGCGAAACGTACGTAGCTACATGGTCATCTAAGAATGTTTTAGCCAATAATATTCGTTGATCAATTTCCGAATTGCTACCTAAAGATGTAGAAATCAAATCTAATAACATCGCTAATATTTGTTCTTGATTAAGCGTTGAAACAGCGGGATCTTGAAGTTGACAGCCAATAAAGTGAATGTAACTTTTTACCGTCGGCGTTAATTGTAGAAATGGTGGCAACTCTCGTAAGGTGTCCCTCCATGCCAAGGGAACATTAGCGAGTATAAATCTATTCTCATCATCGGCAATAAATGTATGTTTATTGCCCGCTGAGACATAAGCAACAACATCTTTATTGCCCTTAGCTTGTTTACCTTCTATTTCTAATTGTAAATCACCACTGATCGGCAGTATCAGTTGATGAAAATCATGACTATGACTTGGGCTTTCAATATTATTACAATTAATATCTATCAATAAAGAGTGTTTCAAAGATCATTGCTCATCAATTCAAATGTGAATTACTTTATTCATTGTAAACTATTTTTATCAAGCAAAGTTCAAACTGTAAAATAACATGAGGTCAGCTTTAAGTATAATTTGTAAAACTAAATGAATACACTTGATGACGAACGTGTGTAATTCAGTGATTTCTTTTAGTGAAACGTAATTTCTTGATATTATTTAGAGAGAGAGACAACAAAATTTTATCACCTTGGCTAGCAAGCGAAAGTGTTGATAGGTTTTCTTGATCAACCCAAATATTACCCTTTGCATGTAGATATTCTATTTCACCAATTTTTTCAAGTTTGATTAATATGCCTGTTTCACTTTTTGACAAAGTAATCCCGCCGACTCCGTCTTCACTGATATATTGACCAAAGTGTTTGTTACTCATTTTCACTTCGGGTTCAAATACTAATTTTTGAAATTCTCCACTGAGTATTATGCTATTAAATACCAGTGTTTCGGTAGAAAATGAAAAGGTATTATTTTGTTTAAAACCCACATCCTTGAACAACATATCTTCCGAATCATAAAATAATTTTGCATACGCAGAATTTGCCGGTGAAACATAGTACAAAGCGCCTTTGTGAAAGCGAATATCGATTATTTCATTCAAGGCTTTATTAAAATAAGTGCCTGCAAATGATTTCAATAGACTAACTTTATGAACGTCACTATTGTCATTTTTACTTTTATTATCGCTTTTACCTTTATCTACGTCTTGCCAATTTAATAAGGCCGCGGCAATTTCATAATTCATTTTATTTGTTGAAATATCAGCTCGATTGCACAAAGAAGTGATCGATAATTGTTTATTAGGATAAACACTGAAGCCTTGACGCCAGTTTTCATAATAACCTGCATGTTGATAGACTAAATCGCCGTTAAGGGTTTCTTTAAATAATCCGGCAAAATAATTAACTGCACCACCATTTGTTGATTTAACATAAGGTGTTAATGGTTCAAAAAACGCGGTGATCTGTAAATTGAGCAGATGATTAGCCCATATTGAGAAATCTCGGGCTGTGGTTACAATATGACCCGGGCCTATAATGTTTGAATGCGTCCGCATGGCAACAAAGTTACCTAACTCATCATTCATATATCCGTCAGCCCTATTTTCGATAATGCGTTGGTAATCATCAAGGTATTCCGTGTTATTCAACCCTATTTTTTTGAAAATATCTTGCTTCATATAATCAGAAAATGATTTTTTAGTGACACTTTCAACGACTTTTGTCAGTAAAAAATAGCCACCATTGGAATATAAATATCTACTGTTAGCTTCAAAATCAACATTTGAAGTTTGCAGCACGTCATACACTAACTCTGGCTGATATTCGTCAAACAAACTTTTACCCATTAATTCGAAAATTGCCCAGTGTGATTTCACCCCAGAGGTATGATTTAGCAATTGATAAACTTTAATGTTGTCGTAGTTGGTAAACTCAGGAATATACTTATCAAGGATATCATCCAAGTTCAACTTGCCTTGTTTTACAAGTTGTAATACAGCATAGCCTAGAAACTGTTTACTGGTTGAAGCAGTAAGCATTTTTGTGTCAGGAGTAAGACTTGTACCATATTCTAAACTAGCGAGTCCTTTAGAAATGAAGTGGCTATTCACGCCATCGGTCACAACAACACTACAACCTGGTTCATTGGGTTTTATAGTGTTATTGAGAATTTCAGTCACTGTATTAAAAGTGTGGGCCTGGGCAAATGCAATTGTTGGTGTGCAACCCCATGCGAATAACAGGGTATTGATGAATGTTTTATATTTCAATTTTTTTCCTATTTTCATAAGCAAATTAGCTCATTAATGATGATGCTAACTTAACTTAAGCGTTGAAATTAGGTGACGTCATTCATACGTCATAGTGCCGTCAAAGCGGTGACAAACACTCGAAAGCCCGACTCTGTAGAAGTATTAAGATAATATGAACTTAATGTTTGTTGTTTTCTTTGTTTTTATAAAATATCGATAGCGCCTCAAAGTAACCCGGTATCATAACAAGTGCATGTGGTAATGAATAATAACTAACTTTTGAATTTAGGTTATTAAGTTGATTATTTACAACAAAAAATTCAACTTGTTTAAATAACTCGCGCATTTTTCCACCTTCTAAGCCAAGATTGAGATAGATGAATTTTTTATCAGAGACATCTTCATTCAGGCCATTTTTAAATGCCATAACAGATGAATTTGAATCTTCAAAAGAAGGGCTAAAACAAAAGTAACCGTCAAAAACCGCCCGATGTTCTGTAAAACTATAGGCGGTATACAAGGCGCCATAAGAATGTCCGGCAAGAAATTTACGGTTCCCTGTGCGAAATTTATGAGTGATATTTGGGATAAGTTCATTCTCAAGAAACAATTGAAATTGTGCAGCTTCTCCTGAAGTTTTCCTGCCATCGACAGCCACCGCGCCTTTACGTCTAAAATCCCGTTGACGCATGCCTTGTCCATCAATTGCAACGATCATAATTTCAGGAATAATTCCTAAACTTGCTAATATTCTCGCCGTAGCTGCCGCAAGGTAATTATGCTGTGGGTTTTCACCGTCCAAGGTGTATAAAACATCATAGGACTTATCATTATCAACATATCCTGATGGCAAAAATACGCTGACCTTACGATGTTCTTTGAGTACTTTCGAATACAATACAACCGTTTTTTTGTTTTCTGAGAGTTCTACAATTATCATCATCCCGCCAATAAACAGCCCTGCCGATAGCAGACAAAAACTAATGAAAATAGCTTTAACGCTCGGCAACTTTGAAAACCAATATGGCTTTTCTACAGACACTGAATTTATAGGTGACGTTTTGGAAGACCTCTTTTTTATTAAACACAAAAATATGATGAGGGTACTTGCAAATAGATGTTTAAAAAAAGAAACGACATCATACCAAAGTGGCATGCCGCAAACCCCAACACAGTCTAATCCCCCTAATTCAATAGTGTAAAATACAAGTCCTGTCATCCCAACCGGTAAAGCAGCCACAATAGGATGAAATGTTGTATACCTTATTGCCAAATAACTTCCTAATGCATAGAGTAAAAATGTCAGCATTATTTCGGTTAGATAAAAGCTATTTCCAACGTTATACGGGGCTGTATCAATGAAAATCCCAATCAAATTGAATACACTAAACCAAGCAATCATCACAGTAAGCGCACATAAAGTTAGCACTATTATTATATTTTTAATGACGTTCAAATTTAGACCTATTTGTCTTTGTTTATTGTTGTTATAAATAACGGGATTAATCCGAGTCTTCATTTAAATAACGATCTTTGAATCTTACACAATTGCTAGCTAAAGTATCAAAATAAAATCAGTTTAATCCCTAGCGCTATAAGCGTTATGCCCATAAAGCGATTAATCACAGTTTGATATTTTTTTACTTTATGAATAAATTTTCGTTGCGTAAGAAAACAACTTAATATTGAGAACCATAACAAGTGCGCCAATGAAATTATAGAGCCATAAACTAATTGTATAATTATCGGCGTATCTATTGTGACAAATTGAGAGAATATCCCCAAAAAGAACAGCGTCGTTTTAGGGTTTAAGGCATTAGAAATAAATCCACTCATCAATGCTTTAATGGGCTTAATTATTCGAGTGTTTTCATGTTGTTCATAATCATCAATACTTTTCGACGTTATCGATAAATAGCCAATAAAAATCAAATAACAAGCCCCTAAATATTTGATGATAGAAAACAATATTGGTGAGGTATTAATGATTATCGCTAAACCGGCTATGCAATACATTATGTGTACCCAAGTGCCAAGGGTAATACCAAGCGTCGTATATAATCCTGTATTTCTAGAATAAGTTAAGCTATTTCGTGTGACTAATACAAAATCTGCTCCGGGGCTTATTGCCATCATTAATGCTACCGAAGTGATGGCTATAATTTCCAATTGGTTATGTAACAGCAATTCAATAATATTCACCTTTATGCCACCTTCTTTGTCTTTTCATCCATGACTAATCCATTTATGCCTGCCATATAATCAATAGCCGTCAGCGTGAAACCGTTGTCAGATAACTGATCAATTGTAAAAGGTGGCTTAACCAAGGCTTGGCCAGCATTAATTTTATTTACCCAATTTGGATTTCCGACAGCCGCTTTTCCTATAGCAACCAAGTCTGCGCCGTGAGAAATTATTTTATCTGCTGAAATAATATTTGAAATGTTACCCGCGATAATCAGGGTTATTTCTGGGTTTAGTTTGGTTTTTATCCACTGTAATAAAGTTTCATCTCCCTCAGGTAGGTGATTAGGCTTTTTAAATGCGTCATGTAAAGACATGTGAATATAGTCAATGTCGAGCATATTCAATGCATTACTTAGCTGAATTTGTTCTTCAATTTTGATACCTGAGAAATGTGCATAGTTTTCAGGTGAAAGCCTAACGCCGACAATGAAATTTCTTGGGATCTCAGATCTTATGCGTTTTACTATTTCGAAAATAATGCGGTTTCGATTCTCAAATGATCCACCCCATTGATCTCGACGTTTGTTAAGAACAGGGTTACTGAAATTACTTAATAAAAAATTAAATGCTGCGTGAATTTCTACCCCGTCCATACCTGCTTGATAAGCCAGTTTTGATGAATGCACAAAATCATTGATTAACGATTCAATTTCTATCGAGGTAATTTCTCTTACCCCCTCCGGATAATGACAGTCAGGTTTATAAGCAGAAGGTGAAACTGCTTTTGTAGTACTAAATTCGTCTTCACTTCTCATACCGCCGTGGTGAAGTTGCACTATGGCTAACGCGTTATTTTTATGAGAATTTTCTGCAATTTTTTCGAAGCTCTTTTGTTGGTCTTTTGTTATTAAAGCCGGTTGCCCTTGCCAACTTCTACCTGTCATTGATACAGAAGTCGCTGCTGTGATTATCATGCCAAATCCACCTTCAGCGCATTTATTTAGCCAATCAATTTCGTGCTCACTTAAATCGCCATTATCTAAACTCATATTGTGTGTTAATGGGGCAAGTACCGAACGATTCTTCATGTACTTACCGCTTTTAATAAAATTAAAGGTCTGTCTTGTTGCAAAGTGATTCATAATTTCTTCTCCATTATTTTGTAGACACACACCTTAATACATTCCAAATAGATGCATAACATGGCAATATTGCACAACTTAATATCCTGACAGGATATTAAAGCAACTTATCAACAATAAAGGTCACTGATAATGAAAAGTAAATTGAACCAACTCTATTTGATGAAGTTATTTATCGCCATCGTACAGAAAGGCTCCTTCGCAGGGGGTGCAAAGCTCGTAGACGTGGCGGCAGCTAAAGCGTCTAAAGATATTAATTACTTAGAAACATCATTGGGCACCACTTTGTTAAGTCGTTCGACACGCGCATTAAATATTACTGACGCGGGTGAACTTTTTTATCAATCGGCTTTAGATATTGTAGAAATGCATTCACAAATGATTGATAACCTAGCCATGCTAAAAACCACTATTTCTGGGGAATTACGTATTACGGCCCCGGCTCTATGGGGAGAAGTAGTACTTGCGCCAATTATTATTGCTTATAGGCAGCGCTTTCCTTTAGTAAAATTCACCGCTGATTTTTCTAATGACATCATTGATATTTTTAAAGAGAATATTCATATTGCTTTTCGAAGTACAAATTTACAAGACGAACCCTATCTAGCACGATTTATTGCAAATGATGAATTCGTTTTATGTGCAAGCAAAGAATATTTGTCATCAAAAACAATACCTAAAACACCTCAAAATCTTCTCGAACTCGATTTCATTACTTTAGCGAATAACGGAAGCCAATTTGACCGAATTGACTTTGTCTATAAAGATCAGCCTTATCATCAACACTTACGCGGCGAGTTACACTTTAATAACAAACAAGTTATTTATGAAACCGTAAAAGCTGGATTGGGTTACGCGGTTTTACCGCGATATTTAGTGAGTAAAGAATTGGCATCGAATATTCTCATTGAAATGCTGCCAGACTATCGAATCAAAGGTGCTGCATTTTATGCGCTGTACACACAACGTAGAAAAGAATCCGCATTAATTAATCATTTCATCGATTTTGTCGGCGACAGCGTAAATTCATAGCGCTGAAATATTTGTTTTTCATAAAATTAAGAAATTAGCATCATAACTTTAACTATCGCAATCAATAGTGAATATCAAACTCCAATAATTCTTTTCTAAAACTTACACTGAAGGTTAATAAGAATTCACCGCCGCGTGTATCACTGATGAATGAACCTGACTCCGTTATCTGGTGTAAAATATTTATCTTCTTGCTCTTAATATCATAAGACCAAAGCTGTTTATTGTTATTTATGCCAAACAATTTGTTCTGTTTGAGGACAAAATTGGAACGATGTAAAAATGGTGATAACTCAGGTAAATAGATGCTGTTTCCTGCTTTTTCAATAAATGCTTTGTTATGGGAAACATAGAATAACTGGTCTTTTGTTAACCTATGGGCCCATTGCACATCATTGATAGCTAATTCAGTAAGTAATTGATTATTGGCCCCAATACTAAATAGTTGATTGTTCTCTTTAGCGATAAATAGAATTTCGTTATTTGCTTGCCACTGTAATATTTTTCTAACAGGTAACGATGACTCAATCTGCCTACTCTTTTTATCTAAGCTGTAAATGACAACCTTATCACTAACAAGCACTGCGATTTCGTCTCCTGTCGTTGACCAAACAAATTCATCTGATTGTAAACCCAATACCTGGTGACTAATTTGGGTAACTTTATTCTCACTATACAACCACAATTGTCGGCTGCCCGTGCGGTTTGAGACAAATGCTATAGCCTTGCCAGTCGGCTGAAACTGCGCATTTCTTTCCGCCACATTGGAACGGGCAATGACGTTTATTGACTCACCATTCAATATCGATGGCTTCAATACCGCGACATCTGAATCATAATTCAAATGCGTTACCACGAGTTTATTGTCTTTAGGGTGGAAGTTGGGATAAATCAATTGTCCCAATATGTCATAATCAGGTTTAGTTATATGACCTTCAAAGTCGAGGAGAAAAAGTCCTAAATCAGTATAAGTAATGAGAAATTCGCCACTGGGATGAAGGTAACCACTATAGTATTCATAAACTGAGCCGGCATTGCCTGTTTGTATGAGTGCCGTTGAAATCACATGACCTGCTAAATCTACCTTTTCTATTCGATGCTGGTTGTCCTGTGTCGTGCTTATCACAGCAAATTGTTTTTTCTTAGGTTCATAATCGTAGCTGTATATTTTGTGATTAAGTGGCGCATAAATGACAGTGTACTCGCCAGTATTTAAGTCAAAAGATCGCAGTTGCCTGTTCGAGTTAGCATCTGAAACAATGAGGGCTACATCACCCTTCTCTATCCAGCGAGCAACTGCGACTCTATTATTTTGACAGGTAGAACGAGACACTGGAACAATAGGTTGTTGTAAAGCCAAAGAAAAATCGAGCGTATTGAGTTGCCAACATTTCTGTATCTTGGCAGGAGATTTATTACAAACATTCTGCGAAGTAAAGGCGAGCTGATTACCGTCTGGAGACCAATCAATACTGCCATAAACACCTGCTTGTTTGGTGAGTTGATATTCTTCCCCACTGCTTAAGTTCTTCGCCCAAAGATGTGTATTGCAAGCAGGACCATTTCGTTTAAATACCAAAAATTCGCCATCTGGGGAATATCGAGCGCTTGTTTCATTACGGTCCGTCGCGGTAATAGGTCTAGGGTTAGAAAAGCTTAACTTAAACTCTTCTTTTCCTAACCAACTAAGCAGAAAAATGATAATTATGGCTACTATTATCCAATAAGCTTTATGCCAATAATTAGCGCCTAACGAAGGCGGTTGAGCAATGGGGGTTTGTTGCCACTGAATTTCGCCGACTAAAGAGTAACCTTGTTTTGCGTGCGTTTTAATATACTTTTGTTGTTTACTGCTATCACCTAACGCTTTTCTTAATTGCGTGACACTACGTTGCAAAGTGTTGGGCCCTACAACGGCATTCGGCCACACTGCTTCCATTAACGCTTCATGGCTTACCACTTGCCCTGCATTTTTGGCGAGCAACATAAGTACCGCCATTGCTTTGGGAGGAACGTCTGTGACTTGTTTAGATAAAACAATTTGATTTCGACTCGGATCGACTAAATGGTCGTTTAACAAAAACGGTGTGGACATCTACTGTATATCCATTGAAAATTTTATTTGTATCATACAATCACTTCAGTTTTTTCACTTGTTTCGCAATAAATCAGCAAAACGTCAGGTTTATTCATGTTTTTCAGGATCTCATCCGCTAAATTGCCAATAACAATTAAGCTGAAACATTCAGCTATTAAAACTTATACAGTTAATTGACTAATGGAACTTTTATGACTCATCTAAAAAAATTACACTTTATCTCTTGGCATAAAACGCTATTATTTTTATCACTTATTATTTTTAGTGTATTAATAACAAAGCTCAATGCAATTGAGTTAAGAGACGATACGCTTTTTAAGATAAAAACAAAAGTGTTTGATTCTTCTCTTTTAAATAGAAAACAAAACATTTCTATATATTTACCTGACGGTTACCAAGATAGTTCAAAACAATACCCTGTGGTTTATGTGCTTGACGGTGAGTTTTTGTTTTCCACCGTTATTGACACATCACGCGTCAGAGCGAGCAGAGATTTAATGCCGCAGTCTATTATCGTTGGGTTAACAACAAGCAACTCAGCAAGTCGCATGGCGCTTGCCATGCCAATGAGAAGAAAAAAAGATGATGAAAATTCCGCAGTTTTTAAAAATCGTAAGCCAGCGCTGTTTTTATCATTTATGACTAAAGAACTCATACCTTTTATAGAATTGAATTATCGAACAGCCCCACATAACACCCTAATCGGCATGTCACCCACGGTAGGTGTATTGCTAACAGACTACTTTAAAGAACAACCAATATTTAATGCTCATATTGCCTTAGCCGCGGATCCTCA
>Ga0105354_1001538_pt1 | contig 14187 bp, 11 predicted proteins | sample GOMGulsemesocosm_FD_83658 | JGI IMG/M metagenome (GOLD analysis project Ga0105354, IMG submission 83658) | Methane-oxidizing microbial communities from mesocosms in the Gulf of Mexico - GOM9B Gulf of Mexico | ecosystem: Environmental > Aquatic > Marine > Cold seeps | place: USA: Gulf of America...
CGTGGCGAAGGTGATACTGGTTCTTCTGAAGTTCAAGTAGCACTTTTAACTGCTAACATCCAAGCTCTACAGGGACACTTCAAGTCTCACATCCATGATCACCATTCACGTCGCGGTCTAATCCGTATGGTAAACCAGCGTCGTAAATTGTTGGATTACTTGAAGAAGACTAAGGTAGAAAGCTACCTTGATCTGATCAAGCGTTTAGGACTACGTCGTTAAGACTGATGTTCTGGGCCGTGCTTGCACGGCCCTCTTTGTTTCTGGGGCATTGTTTATAAGCCCTAAGCTACAAAGCTTTAGGCTCCAAAGCTAAAAATCGTTAAAAAGCATTTCGTGAATTGACCGCCTGTACTCATTTATCTTTTGGCTATGATTTAGTCAGAGAATAAACGAGTACCGGCATTTAAAAATGATCGGGTGTCCTTTTTAACACTTTATAATTTAAAAAGAGGATATATCGTGGAAGCGATTATTAAAAAGTTTAAGCTAGGTAACCAAGAAGTTACTCTAGAAACAGGCCGTATTGCTCGTCAGGCAACCGGTGCTGTATTAGTAACAATTGAAGGCGTACAAGTTCTTTGTACTGTTGTTGGTAAATCTGAAGCGAAAGATGGTCAGGATTTCTTCCCGCTATCAGTTCACTACCAAGAGAAATACTACTCAGTAGGTAAGATCCCTGGTGGTTTCTTCAAGCGCGAAGCACGTCCTTCTGAAAAAGAAACACTGACTTCACGTCTGATTGACCGTCCAATTCGTCCATTATTCCCTAAGGGTTTCATGAACGAAGTACAAGTTATCTGTACAGTCATGTCAGCAGACAAGGTAAATGATCCAGATATCGCTGCAATGATCGGTGTATCAGCTGCGCTATCTATCTCTGGTATCCCATTCCAAGGGCCAATCGGTTGTGCACGTGTTGGTTTCACTGAAGATGAAGGTTACATCTTAAACCCAACTTACGAACAGCTTGCTGGATCTGAATTGGACATGGTTGTTGCTGGTACTAAAGATGCTGTACTCATGGTTGAGTCTGAAGCTGACGAGCTTAGCGAAGACGAAATGCTAGGTGCTGTTCTTTTTGCTCACACAGAATTCCAAGGCGCTATCGATGCAATTGCTGAGCTTAAAGCCGAAGCGGGTAAGCCTACTTGGGACTGGTCTCCTGCTGCAATCAATGAGCCATTAGTTGCGCAAGTAACTGAACTTGTTGGTGCTGGTATTGCTACTGCTTACCAAACAGCTGATAAAATGCAACGCCAAGCAATGCTTGCTGATTTACGTAATCAGGCAGTTGCAGCTCTTTCTGGTGAAGAAGGTCAGCCTTCTGCTAAAGAAGTGTCTGGTGTTGTTAGCAGCATTGAGAAAACCACTGTTCGCCAGCGTATCGTCAATGGCGAATCACGTATCGATGGTCGTGACACTAAGACTGTTCGTGGCATTAATGTTGAAGTTGACGTACTTTCTGGTACGCACGGTTCTGCATTGTTCACACGTGGCGAAACTCAGGCGATTGCTACTTGTACTCTAGGTACTTCACGTGATCAACAGCTTATCGATGCAATCGAAGGCGAGCGTAAAGACCCGTTCATGTTGCACTACAACTTCCCTCCATACTCTGTAGGCGAAGCGGGACGTATGGGCGCTACTGGCCGTCGTGAAATCGGTCATGGCCGTCTAGCACGTCGTTCTGTTGCTGCCATGCTGCCATCACAAGATGATTTCCCGTACACGATTCGTATCGTATCTGAAATCACTGAATCAAACGGTTCAAGCTCAATGGCTTCTGTTTGTGGCGCATCTCTTGCGATGATGTCTGCAGGTGTTCCTCTTAAGGCGCCTGTTGCCGGTATCGCGATGGGGCTTGTTAAAGAAGGCGAAAAATTCGCAGTCTTAACAGATATCTTAGGTGATGAAGATCACTTGGGCGACATGGACTTTAAAGTAGCAGGTACTGAACAAGGTATTACTGCACTACAGATGGATATCAAGATCACTGGTATCACTGAAGAGATCATGGACATCGCTCTTGAGCAAGCGCTAGAAGCACGTGTTCACATCTTGAAAGAGATGGCAAAAGTTATCGGTTACGCACGTCCTGAATTACCGGACAATGCACCCGCTATGACTTCTATCAAGATCAACCCTGAAAAGATCCGTGATGTTATCGGTAAGGGCGGCGCAACTATCCGTTCTATCACTGAGCAGACCGGCGCGATGATCGATCTAGACGACGACGGTACAGTGCGTATCTTCGCTGCTGATAAGGCCGCTGCACAAGCTGCGACTGATATCGTACTAGGTATTACTGCTGAAGCTGAGATCGGTAAGATCTACGAAGGTAAAGTAGTACGCATCGAAGAGTTTGGTGCTTTTGTTAACATCTTGCCGGGTAAAGATGGTCTGGTCCACATTTCACAAATCGACAACAAGCGTGTTGAGAAAGTGACTGACTACATCCAAATGGATCAGATGGTTAAAGTTAAAGTACTAGATGTTGACGTTCGCGGTCGCATCAAGCTTTCTATGAAAGATATGGCTGAAGACTAGTCATTAATCATATTAAAGCTCAATAAATAAAAAAGCCCTCTGATGAGGGCTTTTTTTTGGCTGTATTTTGTAGGTACTGACTACTTTATTTTTAATAAGCCCTCAGCCTGAGCGGTAAAAATTAACTGTTGTGCCGTAAAACGCAGTGCACTTTCATTGTCAAAGTGTGAAATTTTACCGTCCTTATTAATATCTTCTCCTTCCATGAGTGCTTTGGAAAGCTCTTTTAATTGAGAGACGTAAGACAGAGCTTGTGAGGTCGATATTGAACGCGCAATTAAATGACAAATAGCCAACATTCTTTTACCTATAGCAGCGGTGTGTTCAGCGCCACTGACTATTTTTTCGGTACGCAGTTTTATATTAACGGAGGCGTCACTTGCCTTTGCTGCTGACTTCATTTGTTTAGCAATTTGGCTGCTTGATTTAATCAGCCCGTAGCCGAGTCCACCATCACCGAATTTGGTGCCTTCTATAGCATGTTTAGCACGATTAACATGTAATTTTATCCATGCTAAATCTTGATCTTGAGATTGCGCTATTTGGATGTATAAATCTGCTATTTTTGCTTCTTTTAACGCGGTGTCTATCAAACTCATTGACTTAGGCGCTTGCGGCCAAGCTTTAATGATGTATAAAAGATGCGCTTGGGAAGCCGCTAAGGTTAGTTGGCTAGTTAAAATGAGAGCTGAGAATATAAAGATTTTTGTTGTTTTCATTATCGCACCTGTCAGTGTTAAAAATTACAGTATTAATCCATTAAGTTATTGTTAATTAGAATATTTGTCCTTATAAAAAGAATAGCAGTAAATTACTCACATTTTTATATGTGTTTTTATTATTTATTCATTGATTACCAGATACATTATTATTGGCAACCTTTAGCGCATATTGATCTTTATAGTAGCAAGCTGATTGGCTTAAATATTCAGCGCTAAATTTTTAGCGGGTATTAATAACTGCTGAGCTAGCAAATAATCAGCTGTATTTTAAAGGATTAACGGCACATTATTAATAGAGCTAGGCGAGTCTCTTTCTGTGCTTGTCATCTAGTTGTTGTTCTATATCTCCAGCTTTCCAGTTCTCAAGTAGTGCTCGCTTGAGCAAGGCCTGCATTGTTTCAGGGGCCATTTCTTTGGTCGGTGGATCTAAGTCTAGATTAGTAGGGAAGGAATATCCATCAGCGGTACAGGCGATGATAGCGCTTAGCTCATCAATTGATAGCTGCGCTTTATCAAAATCATATTTTAGCTGTGGGTAAATAGCTTTAGTCATTGCACTTCTATCAACGCTTTCCATGGTTTTACCGAAAGCTGAAGAGACCTGCAGTAAATTAGCACTGCGATGTACATCACAAGTTTGATTCTCACCTGCGCTATGAAACAGCGCAGGGTTAAAAAATAGCGCATCGCCTTGCTTCAAAGGCAGTTGAACAGAGTCTTGCTTGAACAGTTCTATTACTTGCGGATTACGCCAAGCTAAGTAACCTAAATCGTATTGATGAGAGAAAGGTAATAACGCAGTAGGGCCTGTTTCAATCGGCATGTCTGTGTGGGCAATAGCGCCTTGTAAGGTTAATTGGCTCGACATTTTGTGCACATCAAGAGGGTATCTAGCACATACATCTGGGTTTTGAAAACCTAAGTGGTAATCGCGATGCGGTTGTTGTGCGCTCGCTCCAGGCCTTACAATATTCACTTGAGAGGTTATTTGCCAATATGGACCCAACCAAGCATCACTGATTATAGGAAGGATAGGGTTTTTATAATAATCAATAAATAGTGAAGGTTGCGCTATGGCCACCTTTTGCAATGCGTTCCAAATTCGACCATTACTACCTGCTGCAGCAAAGTGGTCACCACCTGTTTGATGCAGCGCTTCACGCTCTAGTATCTGCTCAAATAATCGATTGTGCTGTTCAAGTAAGCGAGTATCTGTATAGGCGTTTTTAATCACTACTACTCCAGGGCCTGCATCTGACAAAGCGTGGTGTAGTTGAGCTAATAGTGCTGGTTTATTAAGCTTAGCTTGTTTTAGTATTTCACTGCAGTGGTAAATTAAGACATTTTTTTCACAACGCTCAGCAAAACTGTAGTCGTTGATATCTACAGTTTGTGAGCAAATGTTTTGTAATTGAGTAATGCTCACATCTTCTGCGGTTGCGAATGTTGGGCGATTGTTAGCGCTGTTATTTGTCATCGTCATTCCAGTATTAGCGTTGAAGATTGATGTATTGACTTGGCTGATTAGAAAATGACATTATCATTTTGTAAGGCACTGCTTTGCTCAAAATGACCTCAAAAAGACCTCAGGATAAGAAATGGATAACAGCATTAAGTTTTCTATCAAGCAAATAGCAGCGCAAGCCGGTGTGAGTAAGGCCACGGTTGATCGGGTGCTGCACATGCGTGGTCAAGTGAGTTTTAATACAGCGCAACGGGTGAGGTTAGCGATAGGCGAGCTAGAAGAGCAGTGCACAGTGAGCTCCCTTTCTGGCAGAACCTTTTATATTGATGTATTGATGCATGCCCCTTCACGTTTTACCAACGCTGTTCGAGAGGCTGTGAATCAAGAATTATTACAAATGTTGCCTTATAAAATGCGCCCGCGTTTTCATTTTTATGAGGATTGTGGCGTTGAACTTATCTGTCAGCAGGTGTTGAAAATAGCGCAAGGGGATTGTCATGGTTTGATACTAAAAGCCCCCAATGACCCCTTAATAGCAGAGGCTATCAATAGCTTGTATGAATTGAGAGTGCCGGTAGTCACTCTAGTGACAGATATTCCTAATACTAAGCGGCTAGCCTATGTGGGGATTGATAATACTAGAGCAGGTCAGTTAGCCGCTTATTTGTTCGCCCAATATCTAAGCCCTCCGTACTCGGGCACTTTATTGATAGTGATGAGTAAAGAGTGTTTCTTTGGCGAGCAAGAGCGAGTGAGCGCTTTTAAGCAATCACTTAAAAGTGCTCACCCAGCGCTAGAAATCTTAGTCTGTGAAGGGAGTTATGGCGTAGATGAGCCGACCTTTTGGCAAATCAAAAAATTGATTAAAGAGCAGCGCGAAATACGTGGGATTTATAGTGTCGGCGGTGGCAATAATGCGATCTTACAAGCATTTAACCAAACGCAGCAAAACTTTGATATATTCATCGGTCACGATTTAGATAGAGATAATCGAGCGTTACTGGCAAAACAGAAAATACAGGCAATAGTGCATCACAATTTAGTTTTTGATATTCATCAGGCCTTTAAAGCGTTCCTGCAATATCATAAAGTGATTAGCACTGAGGGAGTAGAGCCTTCAAAACTAGAAATTATCACGCCGTTCAATTTACCTTAGTCGCTGATTCAGCGAGTTACTTTGAATATCAGCGTAAGACATTTAGAAGAGGTAGATAAGCCTAAGTTAGTTGAAATATACTCAGATCCGAGTGTACTTGAAATACCACACAAATTTAGCATTTAGGCTCAGTGCGTATTAACAAACTGTTTGAAGTAGATAATCAGATAGTGCTTGTGGCAGGGATAGATGGCGAAGTTGTCGGGCATATAAGCCTCTATACAAGCAATAAACCGCGCTGCAAGCATGTGGCTAATCTAGCACTTGCTGTTGCGCCAGATTATCAAGGGCAAGGCGTGGGAAAGTGCTGCTTAAAGAGGCTTTGGATATGGCAGATAACTGGCTAAATTTAGTGCGTTTGGAGCTAGAGGTTTACACTGATAACTTAGGAGCTATATCATGGTATAAGAAGTTTGAATTTTAAGTGGAGGGAGAAAAGAAATTCTAGACTTTCAAATTAGGGCGATATTGTAATACCTTTCAAATGGCTAGAATCCAGCCTAATCTTGTTTTGCATCAAAACACTTTTTAGTCAAAGCGTTATGTTATAGACATTGTTGATCTAATTAGGGCTATAAAATGTTTATTATTTTATTGTTACATATTCTCGGCGCGACTATTTGGACCGGTGGGCATATTGTCCTTTGTGTTACGATATTACCTGATGTTCTCAAAGAGAATTCACCTGAGCAGTTATTAAAGTTTGAATCGGCTTATGAAAAAATAGGCATGCCAGCGCTTATCGTACAAATCGTTACAGGGTTGTGGATGGCACATAATCTACAGCCTGATTTTAGTGAGTGGTTTAACATGAGTAATCCATTAGCTCATCCTATCGCTGCAAAACTGTTTTTGCTGGCTCTCACTTTTGCTTTTGCGCTAGATGCTAGGTTGAGGGTGATACCCAATTTGTCGGTTGATAATTTACGGGTAATGGCTTGGCATATTATCCCTGTGACAATATTCTCTATTTTATTTGTAGTAGTTGGGGTATCTTTCAGATTCGGATGGTTATATTAAAATTTTGGTTTTGTAATTAATTCCTATACTAGCCTCAATCATAGAATCTAGCTTCAAGTCCTTTTCTGAAAAATTGAGTAATAAATGCTTATAGATTGCTACCCTAAAGAGATAAAACGATTACGTGATTTAAATGGCTTTGGGCCCAAAAGTGAGGAGATATTGGCTAAAGTAGGGCTTCACTGCGTTGAAGACTTTATGGCGATAGAACCCTACGAGCTTTATCGACAGCTAAAACCGATGAAAGGTATGGGGATGAATTCTATCTATGCGATTATCGGTGCCCGTGAAAATCTCTCTTGGTTAGTCGTGGCAAGAGAGAGGAAAACAGAAATACTAATGACACTTGATGATATGGGCTTAGCGCCTAAATAGAACTGTTGGTTTTTTGGCGGATGCAGGTAAAACACCACTAATAGTACGTATTTACCGAACTGCATTATTTAAAAGTATTTTTTAATGAAAGAATGCGTACAATCGAAGCTACAATTCTCTATTTAATTTATCATCGCTTTTGAAAGAGCTTCAATGAATTTAGCACATGACGTTTGGTTGACCCGCTTTTTATCTGAGTTATCCCCAGGCTATTTAATATTACTTGCTGTTATTTTTAGCCTAATTGGTCAGTTCTATCTACCCAGTGTGATGATTGCCGCACTACTTTTCTGGCTGGCCAGCTTTAAACGGCGTAAAGAAATTAGCCAGCGAAATGCCAGGCAATCAATTATTCTCGTCTGTCTTGGTCTAGCGCTGAGTGCCTTTTCATTCTGGCAGAATCAGTCAATCTCTTGGATGGGACTACTGAAAGGTAATGTCGGGATAGTCGCCATGCTGGTAGGGGTGAGCTTTCTAACCTTAATCAGCCAGCCTAAAATAGCTGCAAAAGAATCTTTGCCCAAAGGTAAACGGACGATTTTAAGCACCTTTCTCGGAGTGCATTTATTTGGCGCTGTGATTAATATCTCTTCTCTATTCATTCATGCGGATCGTCTCAGTGCAAATAGAGCACTGTCTCGCTCACAAATAGTGGTACTTACCAGAGGGTTTTCAACAGGGGCTTTTTGGTCGCCATTTTTTGCGGCAATGGCGGTGGCGTTGAGTTACGCACCGGGTGCTAATATAGCACTGTTGATGTTAGTGGGTACTGTCATGGCGGCGAGTTCTCTTTTCTATACGTTTTTTGAAGTAAAACGTCTCTCTCATGATGAAACCTTCTACGGTTACCCGCTGCGTCTTAATAGTCTTTACCTGCCATCTTTGCTAACGGTGTTAGTTTTTGTAGTTCATTACTTTTCCCCTTATTTATCAGTGTTGTTTATCATTACTTTAAGCGCGCCATTACTATGTTTATTGATACTCTCGAGAAAAAAGCAGCCCCAAGCTATTTTTTCCACTCATATAAAGGGCAGGGTGGCTAATATGCAAAATGAAATAGTGCTTTTTTTATCAGCCGGAGTATTTGGTTTTGGTTTGCAATCAGTGCTTGCCCATCAAAGTTGGTTTGCGCCTTTTGAGCAATTTGATGCAATCGCTGCGAGCATTTGTTTTTTGATAATTATAGGGTTGTCCATGGTCGGGTTTCATATGTTGATCGGGATTTCTATTATTGCACCGATAGTATTACCACTTGACCCTGAGCCGACTTTATTGGCGTTTATATTTCTATCATCATGGTCAATTGGTGCGGCAGTTGGGCCATTATCTGGAATGAACATCTCGATTCAAGGGACTTACAATATTAGTAGCCAAAAGATTTTAGGTTGGAATTTTCAGTACGCAATATTATTGTCGATGTTGGTGGTGGGGATGATATTTGTGTTGGATTATTGGATGTTGTAGCTGCTATTTTTATACTTATTATTGTTCAATCTGCATTTTAGAAGGCTATTAATACACCAGTATAATTCTAATTCTCCTGATAAAAACGAACTTTTCTCTTAACAATTAAACGCCAACCGCTCATTAAGCAAATCGAATAAACACCCCTGAGAGCACTGAATACGATAAACGGCTGGCGTAAATCCATAATAAACTGCAATCATTCAATCATGCTATTTCTGCACGGCTTTAAACCTTGGGTTGGACTTACATATCACAAAAGTACGTCCTCTGCGCTTCACTATTTTACAATCTTTGTGTCGGTTTTTGGCACTCTTTAATGAACTGACAACTTTCATGCGGCAGTCCCTTTGAATTTAGAAAATTTACGATTGAAGTTTGCCACACGTCCTTCAGTGCTTGTAACCATCTGTTTGCCGGTATAAAACGGATGAGAAAATGATGATACCTCGATTGGCATGTAGGGATACTCCTTACCATCTAACTCGATAGTTCTTTCTGTTTGTAAGGTTGATCTGATAATCATTTTTTTATCAACATTGGTATCGTGAAATACAACTTCTCGAGATGTCGGGTGTATGTTTTGTTTCATTTTTAGCATCCTAAAATTAATAATTATTAATATATATATGTTATAACATAACATTATTTTGATGATAATCAAAATCATTTATTAAAAAAGTAGTAGGCGGGTGCTGAAAGTGGCTGTGGTTTATAACTTCGTATGTGGTTTTTCTATCAGAAATGAGGGCTGCTAGTTAATTCTGCATGAGAAGTTAAGAGCTCAATCAAAAGATACAGAGCCCAGGCCTGTATCCTTTGACTAATCTCTCTTTTAACCTATTAAGCCGCCATCATCGCGCGTTATCGCGATAACAGATGAGCGCGGGACTGAATCTCCACCATCAGGGAAATGACTGTTTCCTTTTTCACCGGGGTGTTGAATACCTACAAACAGTGTTCTGCGATCTGCACTCCAAGTAATACCTGTGACTTCGCATTCCTTGGGGCCTACTAAAAACCGCTGTATTTCGCCTGTGTTTGGGTCTCCTACCAGCATTTGATTATTACCCATACCGGCAAAATCTCCCTTTGCACTGTAATTGCCATCTGTTTGAATCCAGAGCATGCCATTGTCATCAAACGCAAGTCCATCTGGAGAGTTAAACATGTTGTGTTTGTTGATGTTGGCAGAACCTGCGTAGGCATTATTGTGTACTTGTGGGTTGCCAGCGACAACAAATAGATCCCAACTGAATTTAACTTCAGTATGATTCCCATTAACGGGCTGCCAGCGAACAATTTGCCCGTAATTATTTTCTGCCCTTGGGTTGGGGCCGTCAACAGGTGTCGCATCACCGCCGGCGTTTGTTTTAACAGCGCGGTTTTTGTTGTTGGTAAGGCAGCAAAAGACTTCTGTTTTAACAGGGTTAGCTGCGACCCATTCTGGTCTGTCCATTGTTGTTGCTTTAACTGCTGAAGCTGCTTGGCGTGTATGTATGCAGATTTCAGCCATTGAAGACATGCCTGTTGTGTCAGGGGTTAATGCCAGCCATTCACCACTAAAGTCATCATTAAAGCGGGCAACAAATAAGTCGCCTTCTTCTAACAAGTTAGTGTTATTGCCTCCTTCTACATATCGGCCATGGCTGACAAAGCGGTATAAAAACTCGCCGCGCTCGTCATCGCCCATATAGACAACCACCTGTCCGTTTGCAGCGACTACGACTTCTGCATTCTCGTGTTTAATGCGCCCCAGTGCTGTACGTTTCTTGGGAGTAGAATTCGGATTTAAAGGGTCAATTTCGACGATATAACCGAAGCGGTTAGGCTCGTTTGGTGATTTGCTAATATCAAAACGCTCATCCTCTTTATACCACCCATAACCGCGATCTTGGTTCTTAACGCCATAGCGTTTCATGGCGTCAGTACGGACAAAATCAGGATCAGAGCTGCCAAAGTTACCGTTAAAGTTCTCTTCACAGGCTAGGTATGTTCCCCAGGGTGTACGGCCATTACCACAGTTGTTGAATGTCCCTAATGCGATGACCCCTTTAGGGTCTGCTTTGGTTGTAAGAAGGTCGTGACCGCGAGCAGGCCCGGTTATTTCCATCGGGGTGTCCCCCGTGATACGTCTATTTAAAGGGGCATCTTTAATGATTTTCCACTGGCCATTGGTTTGTTCTAGCTGCACCACAGAAACACCGTGACCGGCTTTACTTTTTCGCACATCATCAGCATTTTCAGGAACGCCAGAAGCACGATTTCCATGGAAAATGCTGCGGTTAATATATTCATTGTTAACCACCAAGATGTTGTCATCACCGTGCTCGAAGAGTGACATGCCATCGTTATTATCACCAAAAGCGAGTTCTTGGCTTATACCTGTACCACGGCTTATCTGATCAAACTCAGACCCTTTCGACCACAGTGGATCGCCCCAGCGCGCAACGGTCTGCCAGCTATAATTTTCAGGCACTGTAACAGTGTCTAAAGAGTTTGCTGCCACGGGCTTGAATCCAAAACGGCTTGTAGGATCCGCGTTTGTGAAGCTAGAAGCTAGTGTTCCCGTTGCGCCCATCACAAATGCTGAGGCACCAATGGCCACACTACTAGATAAAAAATTTCGACGTGATATTGCCCGCTCGGAAATATTTGCGAAATCACTTGGAACATCATGTTTTGCTTCGATTGAACTTGTCATATTCTTTCCTCTAGATGGGATTTTAAATTGTAGTTAATACTAAAAGCTAAAAATGACAATTATTTTACGAAAACATGACAGTAATATTGTTGCTATAGATTTTGTGAATTTTATTAAATGCTCTTTGTGCATCGTTAGTAGACGTATTCAATACGTAGTACTGATAGTAGTAGTGATGATTTTTTAGCTGGCTTTTCATAGGTCTTATTGCCTAGCTGATGATAGGCTATTTTTGCAAAAATTTTCTATATCAGTCGCTCAAGGTGATCCGCTAAACTGATCTTTATTACTTTAGCCGGAGTACGTTATGGGTAATAAAATAGTTTGGTTCAAAGAAATGGCTATTTTTTTCGTTACAGTTTTTACTTTAATGATCATGAGCCAAGCGGCTTTAGCAACATGTACTATAAAGTTAGGCTATCGCATAGAGGATAAATCGCCTTTCATGGCAGGTGGTTCGGATAATTCAGGTTTATACAAAGAGATCTATACGCGAGCAGCCAAGGCAATAAATTGCAAACTAGTGATAATTCGCAAGCCTAAAAACCGCATTTTGGCTGAGCTTAACGCGGGCAAAGTAGACATTTACCCAGCCTATAATTACACCGAGAAACGCGGCAAAAAAGTTTTTTACCTAGAGACAGGGCTAGTGAAAAAAAATGTAGGCATTTCTTTGCATAGCTTGCCTGAGATTACGCACTTTACCCAGCTAAAAGGCCACACTGCCATGCTCGCATTGGGTAGTCTCAATCGCTACCAAGATTTCCAGGGGATCGAAGTTAGATGGGTCCCTGATTTAAATATTGATAAAGTTATTTCTTTCTTAAAAAGAGAAAGGGCTGATTTTTATTTTGCTAACCTGTCAGAGTATTTATACGCCATCAAGCAACTTAGCCCTGAGCGATCTCAAGGAATAAAAGTACACCATAATTGCTGTGGCAAAGAGAGGATAGTGTACTTTGCATTATCCAAAAAGTCCCCTCTCATCAAAGAGCTGCCAAATCCCAGGTTTATAGCAACAAAAGCAATCACCCCCACTAATTTCCCGACAGTACTTGATCTAAACTCCGTCGCTTATCGCTTTAATCAAGCGCTACAACAAATGAAAAAGCAGGGGATGATAGAAGATTTATATAATCACTATTTTAGATAAACGCTATAGACGGGACTTAGCTGTGGTTAAGTCGTTACATTTTTACAATGGATAGGGCCTGTTACATTAATTAGATTAACGTCTTTCGTCATGAAGTGACGAGTTAAATATTGACTTGCCTATGGGCAATTACTAAATTAATACTTTTAAGTTTTGCTAATAAGGTAATTATGACTTTGAATGACATTAAGCAGCTTTGGTCTACTCCAATTAATGATGCAGCAGAAACAATTTCTCACCAAATAGGCGATTTAGGGGAGCTCAGTGTGGTAGTGCACAATGCAACTTGGTGCCCTGATTGTGAACGCGAGGTGTCGCTATTGTTAGCTTTAGATGAACAGGCATCGAAAGGTTTTGAAAATATAACTCTATATAGCTATGAAGATAAGGCGGATTATCAGCAAAAGAAATTAGCAGGCGAATTGGCTATTACTTGTTTACCTACTTTGATTTTTTATAAGCAGGGTGAAGAGGTTATGCGGATAGAGGAGGATTCAGCAGGGCTGTTAGCTGACTCGTTATTGAAACTGTAGATGATATTACTGCTCTGTTTATTTTTTTAAGCCTCAAAACAATAAAAGACTTTAACTGATTTTGTTTTTTAAAGTTTAAATTCAAAGGATTAGATGCAGTTTCGACTGCGTCGAGTTCATTTCTTTTGAGCTAAAAGAAACGGAACCAAAGAAAATCTCACCCTGCTATTGCCCAAAATTACCTACGCGATTCACTAAATTGACGGCCGCTCAGATTCGCCATATATGGACCCACTCCGTTTGCAAAGCATTTTAATCATCAATGTAAGAGAAAAGCCATTGCTCTCATATATCCGGCCTATTTATGGGAATCTAATCCCTGACCCTGATGGTTGTTTGCGCTCATAATCCTCATCATCCCTCCGGCTTTGTTAAGCCATGGCGTATCACAGGTTATTTATGAGCCAGTCTGACTTGTCTTACCATCTGATTAATCTACTTATTGCAACTGACGTAACAGGTCTTCTTTTTCTGACACTAAAATCAATACTGTTTCTTAAACGGCTGGTCTATAAGTTTCCCCTTTAGCAACAATCACCCATGCTACCCTAGCCAATTTATTAGCTATCGCGACACAAGCCTTATTGTGACCGCGTCGTGCTAGTAACGCCTGAGCCCATAAGCTAAATCGATCCGATTTCGTTGCACTGCTCTTAAGTACGGATCTTGCTCCATGAATATACAAGGTTCGTAAATAGGAATTCCCTCGCTGACTAATCCCAAATAAGACGGGCTTACCTCCAGTAGAATGCTGCCCAGGAACAAGGCCAAGCCAAGCAGAAAAATGTCGACCATTGACAAAGTTTTTTCCATCACCACCTTCCGCATAAGTGGCGCTCGCAATAATAGGGCCGATACCTAATACTCCAAGCAAGCGCTGGCAGGTATCATTTTCTTTGTTCATTACTTTAATGTGCTTTTCGCACTCTTTGAACCGCTTTTCTATAACGAGTAAATCTTTGTATAGTTCGTTGAAGAGATTTCGACTCAGCACAGTTAATTCATTGTCCGCATCTTCTAATATACCGGGCAAATCACTATGCAA
>Ga0105354_1001539_pt1 | contig 14186 bp, 16 predicted proteins | sample GOMGulsemesocosm_FD_83658 | JGI IMG/M metagenome (GOLD analysis project Ga0105354, IMG submission 83658) | Methane-oxidizing microbial communities from mesocosms in the Gulf of Mexico - GOM9B Gulf of Mexico | ecosystem: Environmental > Aquatic > Marine > Cold seeps | place: USA: Gulf of America...
AAAACTTAAGCTGGGCGTGAATCGTAAAATTGCCCAAAAATATGACTAAAAGCGAATAAATTAGCTTTGGATGGAAATAAATAACCTTTAAAATTTCAATTTATAGCGCCAAGCTATACAATTAGCCATTAAATATCCATCTTGTACCTATGTCTAATAGCAAGGTGCCCCAAATTAAAATATCCGTTTTAAAATTCGAAAAAATTGGAGCAACATAAAGTATGCGCGTTATCTCATTCAATACCCAAGGTATTGAACAAGCTACAGACAAAGGCTTATTTACTTGGTTAGCAGATCAAGATGCCGATGTTATTTGTCTGCAAGACTTACGTGCAAAAGAGTACCAGCTAGATGATGATAAATACCATCTTGATGGATACTATCCATATTTCTTTGATGCGTTTGAAGACGGCTATTCAGGAGTCGCTATTTATACCAGGCATCTGCCAAAAGCCATTATGACAGGCCTTGGTTTTGAGCTATGTGACTATGAGGGACGTTTTATTCAAGCGGACTTTGAAAATGTCAGTATATCTTCACTGATCGTACCTTCTGGTCTGAAAAATGACGCCGCTCAAAAGGTGAAGCACCAGTTTATGGAGCATTTGCTCGCGCATTTTAAAAAGACTCAGCGTAAACGTCGAGATTTTATATTTTGTGGTACTCTCAACACCGCGCACAGAACGTCAGATATATCTAATTGGTACGTCAGCCAAAGTATTTCAGGTTTCTTACCGAGTGAACGTGCTTGGATGGAAGAACTGATTGGAGAACTTGGCTATGTCGATACCTTTAGGGAAATAAACAAAGCCGATAGGCAGTATACTTGGTGGCCCGATTACAACCGTGCACGTAAGCTCAATGAAGGTGCTAGGTTAGATTATCAGTTAGCTACTGGTAATATCTTAGAGACGATTAACGATGGTTATATTGCTAAAGACCAGAACTTTTCTGAGTTTGCACCACTGGTCATGGATTACGATATAGACTTATAAAATAGCGTTTATCTTTGCCGTTTTAGTTTTGGTAAATATGCGCTCTTTGGCATTTCCTGCAGGGATGTAGGTGCTTAGGATTTGTCGGGATCAAAATTCCGCCATGCCATCGCTTTATACCTTACATCCTGTACATAAAAGAGCGCTGATGCGCCCTTTGTTTTAGGTATCCTGGCTCTGTTTATACTTGCCTTTGTTTATACTGAACTCTTCGAATTTTTTTAGTTGTTCAAGTGTTAATATTTGTGCCATTCCTTGCTTGATAGCCATTAAATTATCGATTTTATTTTGTGCTCTAAGACTTGCTTGCTCTTTCACTTTGACGAGTTGCTCAGTATAGTCAGTGGCATTAATGTCAAGGTTGCGCACTGCATCGTGCAGCGCTGTTCTTGATTCTTTACCTGGATCAAAAACCGATTGCTGTTTTTCGAATAGCGATTTTACAGCTGTTTGCTGTTGCTCTGATAAGGTTAGTTTCTCGGTCAATTTTTCGAGCATTCGTGCAGGGCTTCTAGCGCCATAGTTAACACGCTTTTCGCTATATTCTTGCTTGCTATCACAGCTTTCTCTGCTCTCTGAGTTGGCTAGACTGAATGTGCTGATTGCAATAAGGGCAGGTACGGCTATTAGAGCGATTGTTTTGTTTTTCATTGAGTGTCTCCATGTCGACAGTTAAGGCGACGCTATATTTAATTTGATAAAGCCTATTAAAAGTAAAATTGATTAGCTACAAAACTGAGTTAGTCGTTGTTTTCTGTTCTACGCTTTTCACGTAGCGTCTTTAGTTCTGAAAATTGTTCTGCTGTTAATATTTTTGCCATTGACTCTTTCATTGCCTGGCGTTGTTCCCTGCGTGATAGGCCTTCTTCACGGTTTTCTTTTTGCTCTTCTATCAATGCCTTAATTTGTGTTTGCTGGGAGTCCGTTAATTCTAAAACCTGAGCTAGGTGCGAAAGCATTTTCTCAGGGCTACGTTTTGAGTCTTTACCTTGTTGTTCGTTGTCGGCGAAGCTCAACGTGCTGAATAAAATAGTAGGGATGGCGATGAGTGCGACCAGTGTGTTTTTCATGTAAACCTCTGCGTTGTGTTTCGATGTATTCATTGTGCATTAAGCAAATGATAAGTAGGGTTTCGAGCGTGTAAAGTTGTGTAAAGGGCGTTAATCAACTGAATATTGCAGATATAATGTGTCTAAAGATTAAGGAGCCTGAGTATGCAAAAGATTGAACTACTGCTAGTTGATGATGATAAAGAATTGACTGAACTGTTATCGCAATACCTGACTTATGAAGGCGTGAAAGTCTCTATTTGTAATAGTGCTGAGCATGCATTAGAGGTTTTAAGAGCGGGGAACACTTTTGATTTGGCAGTCTTTGATATTATGATGCCCGGCATCTCGGGGTTAGAGTTACTACAGCAGTTACGGCCAAGTAACAGTATGCCGGTGATTATGCTAACCGGCAAAGGAGGCGATATAGATAGAATCTTAGGGCTCGAAATGGGTGCTGATGATTACATGGCAAAGCCGTGCAACCCAAGAGAACTGTTGGCGCGTATCCGCGCGGTGCTCAGGCGCAGTAGTCAAAGTGCACCTGTACAGACTGAAAATCAAAGTATTGAATTGATGGGGGTTAGCCTGAATCCTGCAACAAGAGAAGTCAAAGTTGCCGGTGCTCTTATGGAACTAACCAGTGCCGAGTTTAATGTCTTACATCAATTAATGCAGAATCCGGGGATCGTAGTGAGTAAAGCGGATCTTACGCAAAAGGTGCTGCATAGAGAGCTCACTGCTTATGACCGTTCCATTGATGTACACTTATCAAGAGTGCGTCAAAAGCTTTCGAAGCAGTTACAGGGGCAAGAATTAATTAAAACCATCAGAGGTGAAGGTTACTTGTTTATTTTAGATCACCCGAAATTTTCCATAGATGCCGATCATGTATAGATTCAATCGCCTTTATTGGAAGGTATTCCTCTCATTGTGGCTATCAAGCTTTGTTGTCATGATGGTCACTGTCATTGTGATTGGAGAGCTGGCAGAAAAAGATAACTTCAAATCAAAAGTGGATTATCGTGTTCGCTTAGAAGCGCAGCGTTTTCTCGATCGCTATGAGGCTGATCCGAGTCAGTTGGCATTATTGGAGCGTAGAAAAAAACGTCGCGATGACAAAAGCAAACCATTTTGGGACAGTGGCCACAAAGCGGGCCCTTCGCTCGTTATTAAGGATGACCAAGGGCAAGTAATATTAGGAGCATTTAATGAGGGCTCTGGACAGCGTCATAAAATAAAAGTGATTTCAGATTCTGGTCGCGTATACAAAGTACACTACCGGTTGAATCCTCCACCTAATAGCCTTGCGCGTTGGCATGGGTTCATATTTTCTGTGCAGGCGCTACTTATTTTATTGAGTTCGACCATCGCCAGTTTTATTGTCAGTGCAATCGTTGTGAGGCCAATGAACCAACTGCGCCAATATGTGAAACGGCTACAAGCGGGAGAGTACAGTGTTCGTATTGAGAATAAACTGCAGCTGAGAGGGGATGAAATAGGTGATTTCGCCCGTGAATTCAATCAAATGGCTGAACATGTGGAAGGTACATTAAAAGGCCAGCAGCAATTGTTTCAGAACGTCTCACACGAATTGCGTGCCCCTTTGGCTAGGCTGCTCGCTGCCAGTGGCATTATTGAGCAGCAAGTCGGTGATGGGCACCCGGCAGTTTCGCGCGTGCAGTTGGAGTGTGAGCGCCTGAGTTGTTTAATAGATGAGCTGTTGGCGCTGGCAAAACTGCAGCAACAAGAGCGAGGCGAGCGAGAATTTGATGTGATGCCATTGTTGGATAAGTTGGTGGAAGATATTAGTTTCACGCAGGTTGAACGCGAAATCGTATTAACCCAGGATAAGGCCTCATCTAGTCTTGTTTTAGGCTCTAGTGCGCTATTGGAGCGCGCTGTGGGTAATGTATTAGGTAATGCGTTAAAACACACAGATCAAGACAGTAAAATAGCTATCCATGTTTCGTGTATAGATACAAAACATCTACAAATTGTCATCGAAGATAATGGGCCAGGTGTAGCCGAGCATTTAATTGATCGCTTGTGTGAGCCCTTCTTTAGATTGGATACCAATGTTGATGGTCATGGCTTGGGGTTGGGTATAGCGAAGCAGGCGATGCAAACGCAACAGGGGGATCTGTTACTAGAGCAAGTTGAGCCCAATGGCTTGCGGGTAAAACTTATTTTGAAGCTGAAGTAATTTAACTGATTCGCTACTAAACTGCTGTCAATATTGATGACTGGGTAGCAGGAAGTAGTGTTGGCCAATTAAGGAGAATGCAAAGCCTGTATTGTATTGCTAGATTTATGATATCTCGCTATAGAGCACATAAAAAAGCCGCTGACATCAGCGGCTTTTTTGAGTCTAACACTTAATTAAACAGCGTCAGATCCCGTCTCGCCCGTACGGATACGGATGATTTGCTCAAGTGGTGATACGAAGATTTTACCGTCACCAATTTTGCCGGTGTTGGCAGTGTTAGTGATGGCTTCGATCACTTGATCGAGCATGCTATCATCAATAGCAACTTCTAGTTTTACTTTAGGTAAAAAGTCGACCACGTACTCAGCACCACGATAGAGTTCAGTGTGGCCTTTTTGACGGCCGAAACCTTTAACTTCAGTAACTGTAATACCTTGGATGCCAATTTCTGAAAGTGCTTCACGCACATCGTCAAGTTTGAATGGCTTAATCACAGCAGTGACTAATTTCATGATTCTCTCCTTTTTAGAGTGGGCCACGTTTACCGCAGTGTCTGTTTCAATATAAAAGTGCAATGATTATAGAGACTTTCATGTGTTTAACACAAGCAGCGACCCATTAATTCCAAACTTTACGGTTACAACCGTAAAGTTGAGGATAATTTAGCTTTTGAATTCAGGGTATGCATCCATACCACACTCAACGATGTCGCTGCCTAGAAACTCTTCTTCTTCAGTAACACGGATTCCGATAGTTAGCTGTAGGATCTTCCAGATCACTAGACTGGCACCGAAGCTCCATGCAAAAATTACTGCGATTCCGTAAAGCTGTGCACCGAAAGATGCATCGCCATTGTTTAGCGGAACAGCCAGTAGTCCCCAAATGCCAACAATACCGTGAACAGAGATAGCACCTACAGGGTCATCAATACGAAGCTTATCTAGCGCTAGGATAGAAAGAACCACTAATACGCCACCGATAGCACCAATCACACAAGAGCTTAGAGCATCGGGTGACAGTGGATCAGCAGTGATAGCAACTAGGCCAGCTAATGCGCCGTTAAGCATCATAGTTAAATCAGTTTTGTTAAAGAGTACACGTGCTACAAAAAGGGCTGCAATAACGCCGCCAGCAGCAGCTGCGTTGGTGTTAACAAAAATTTGTGCAACGGCATTCGCCTCGCCGACATCTGACAGCTTCAACTCAGAACCGCCGTTGAAACCGAACCAGCCTAGCCAAAGAATGAATGTACCTAGGGTAGCCAGTGGCAAATTTGCACCAGGAATTGCATTTATTTTACCGTTCGCACCATATTTACCTTTACGTGCCCCTAGTAGTAAAACACCCGCTAAGGCTGCTGCAGCACCTGCCATGTGTACGATACCTGAACCTGCAAAATCAGAGAATCCAGCTTCGCTAAGGAAACCGCTGCCCCAAGTCCAGTAACCACTAACGGGGTAGATGAAGCCTGTCATAACAACTGTGAAAAGTAAAAATGCAGTAAGCTTCATACGCTCAGCAACAGCACCAGAAACAATAGACATCGCAGTGGCAACAAATACCACTTGGAAGAAAAAGTCAGAACGCGCTGAATAGTATGGAGCGTCATCACCACCGGCTGTAACCGCAGCCACTTCATTTTCACTGCCGATCAAAAAACCAAGGCTTGGGATGATGCCGGCTTCTTCTGAGCTGTACATGATTTCGTAACCTACTAACAAGTACATAGTACAAGCAATGGCATACAAAGCGATGTTTTTGGTTAATATTTCAGTGGTGTTTTTTGCTCTAACTAAACCCGCTTCTAGCATAGCGAAACCCGCTGCCATCCACATCACTAAAGCACCGCACATTAGAAAGTAAAAAGTATCTAATGCGTACTTAAGTTGAGTTAGGTCAGCATCTAAATTGCCAACGATTGACTCCATGATATTCTCCAGTAATTATATGAGTTTTTTAGTCGTGATTTAGATATAGCGAATTTTATGCCAACTATGTTTTGTTTGAAAAAACTCATTATAGAGCCGCAAAAAAGTCCTATTGCCCTATTTTGGTTAGTCTGCTGTTTAGTGGCGCTCTAAAAGAGTGCATGATGTTTTTGGCAAGCGTTTGAAACGATGCCGATCGAAATCTCTCTAATAAGGCTGCAAGTGTCTATGTTATACTGGCGGACAATTGATTTTAAATTTTGCGTTGTTAATAGGATTTATTACTATGAATGAAAAAATAATTGAAGGGCTCTCCCAACAGTTCTCATCACTTGTGAACAATTTGCCAAAAGGTGCTGAGCTACCGGGTCAAGATCAGCTTAAAAGTCTGATGCAAAGTGCTTTATCAAAACTTGATTTAGTAACTCGCGATGAGTTTGAAGCACAATCAGCTGTGCTAGCGAGAACACGTCAGAAAGTTGAAGCATTAGAAGTACGTATGGCTGCATTAGAAGCTACCATAACCAACAGAGAAGATTGATATGAGCATAGAACGCATTGATTCAACACAGCGCATGAGCCGAATCGTCAAGCATAATAATACAGTGTACTTATGTGGCCAAACAGCTTGTGATCCTGCTTGGGATATAACAGAGCAAACACGTCGCTGTTTGGACAAAGTCGATGACTTGTTGGCTCAGGCAAGTAGCAGCAGAAATCAAATGCTGTCAGTGACTATTTATATCCGTGATATGAAAGACTTTGCGGCTATGAATGAAGTGTGGGATGCATGGGTGGCAGATTGCGAAAAACCCGCGCGCGCATGTGTTGAAGCACGCATGGCACGACCCGATTTACTGGTAGAGTTTTCAGTGACAGCTGCTTACTAATGGCTCCGATCAGTCAAAACCACAAGCTCTTATTCTAGTAATATCAATGGCGGATTATTCTCATCCGCCCCAAAAATAATCTCGTAAAACCTCTCCCATAAACTGGGTTTTTTATCGTGATACTCTTCTTTTAAATCATCGATGACGGCTAACTGCTGTTTTGCGTTGTTGAGCTCGTTGGGCGTGGTTGGCTGGTTCAACTGATTGACCACTTTAGCGACTTTATCAAGGCCTTGTGTTGCCTTTTCAACCCTCTGCTCATTGAATGGGAACTGTCGAGCGATGCCGAGCTGCTTTTTAAATCTGTTGAGATGTTTGTTAAAAACGGCTGTTGACTCGCTTTTCATTGCCTGGTTGTATTCAAAACGCATTTGTTTCATGACTGCTTCTAAGTCTATTCCGTTTTTGGTCTGAGCGAATAGCAAGGAGCCAAAAGACATGCATAAAAAAATGACGATAAATTTGATTAAGTGGACGTTCGTAGAGAGTTTCAAAGAATTGTTCCAAAAATTAGCGATAATAGCAGAAACGCAGACGATTTATAGGGTTAAGGTAGGCGTTTGGATTATTGATAAGTGCAACTTTAAAACACGAGCATTACTTTCAGAGATTAATCACATTAGGTAACTAAAGGTGCCTCTCAATCATCAGCGAACTAAGCTAGATTATACACCCCACTTCATAAAAATATGGTGGTAGCCAATATCAAATGCAACATAGAAAAGTAGCAGGGACATACATAAGTTAAATAATTGAAAGTAGAGAGGTATGTGAATGAACTTCCCAAGTTTACTACCGATGAGTAAATAACTGCTAGGCGCACCAAAAGCCAAGCTTGCTAGCAGTATTGACCAGATAATAATCGCAAATCCTGAAATTTGAACGGCTGGGAATTGCACGGTGACAATCGGCAAAATCACCACCAGCGCTTTAGGATTAAGAAGCTGCATAATAAAGCCCGATTTGAAATTTAATAACGGTTCAGATGTCGCGTTTCTACGAGTGGATTTGAAGCTTGAGATCGCTATTTGTAGCGCTAAATAACAAATATAGAGACAGCCAAAAGCGCTGATTATCAACTGATAATCTTTGTTTATTAATAAGGCACCTGCGTATCCCAATATTAGTAGTAAAACCAGCATAGCGCAGCCTACACCGGCACAAAAACGCAATGTTGAACGTATCTGGCCATTTAAACCAGCACTTAAACTAATCAAGTTGACTGGGCCTGGGGTGTACATTATGCCAAAGGCGAACGCGAGTATTTCAACCATGTGGAATCTCCTGGAAGTATTAAAGTAACTTTTAAAAAAGAAGAGACTAATTAAGACAGAGCTGTTGGTATTGTTTAGGCGTGATACCAAACACCGGCTTGAAGCGTCGATTAAAATGACTTAAATCACTAAAGCCATATTTGAAAACTAAATCATCTAAAGTAACGCCGTTTTCAAGCTCGTTGCGAGCAAGATTGAGGCGATAGTTCAGAATATATTGATGGGGAGTCATCCCAAAGTGTTGGCGAAACATGCGTAAAAAATGATACTTAGAAAGATGCGCGTGTTGGCTAATATCATCTAGTGATGTTGTCTTATGTATATTGTCGTGAATAAAGTCTCTGGCGCGCAGTAATAATGTATCTGCTTTCACTGAAACGTCTTTTGCATGATCGATACCTTGTTTATTCGCTAGAGTGTGCGCTATTTGATACAGCGTGCACTCTTGCTGTAGTTTATTACTGTCACCTTTCTCAATCAGCTGCGCCATATTGAGCAAATGAGTGCGCAATACTTTATCGTCAAATAATGTTTGGGGTATCTCAAATTTTTTATAGTTCTGAATGCCGGCGCATTTAAGCATAGGTTCAAGCTGCTCAGGGTGTATATAGAGCATTTTATAGTGTAATGCATCTTCAACACCTGATTGGCCATCGTGAACTTCGCCTGGATTAAAGACGAGTACATTGCCCGGTAAACTGCGATGGAATACGCCGCTGGAAAAAAAGTCTTGGCGCCCCGTTAACGTCACACCAAACGAGAATTCTTCATGGGCGTGTTTACCGTAAGAAAAATCCCGCATAGTCGCTTGCAAAACCGTAATTTTTTTCAATTGCTGGCTTTTGGCGTACTGAAATTGATTTGCCTGTTTCATCATCACGTACCGTAAAAAAAGTAACCGCAGTATAATCGCTAACTTACCTCCAAGGCTTGGATAAAATTGCGGAATTACCTGCCAATATTTTTAGACGCTTGACTGTCATATAGTCTTTATTGTCTATTAAAGAGAGAATATCAATGGGTTATGTAGTTATTAATTGCTTGATAGGTAAAAGAGAAAGAAATTGGACTTTCTATAATTAAAATGTTTAGTATAAATGGTAATCATTATCAATGTATCTGGTTGTAATTAAAAGAAGCTATATAAGAAAAGGAATTATATACGCTTTAGTCGAGAGTCTCCTATAATAAAGACCACGTGCTCTTTCTGTTTTATTTAAGGGAAAGGATAGCCATGTATAATATCATTTATGGATTGTTCTGTTGTGGAATAATAAGTGCCACGCAGTATAGTTTTTCGCAAAATTTAGTATTCTATAATTGGGATGATTATATATCGCAAACGGTTATTGACCAGTTTGAGTCAGAAACAGGACACACTGTCGAAGTGCTGGTGTTCGATAGAGATAACGAGCGGGATGAGCTTATTGCAAGCCAGGTTACTAATGGTATTGACTTAGTGTTGATTGACTCTATATCCGCCAAACTATTCGGGAGAAACGAATACCTGGCCCCTATGAAAGAAGCTTTCCAGCAGAGTCGAGATCAATTAGATAGTCAGTGGCGAGGCAGCTGCGGTGAATACGCCATGCCCTACCTATGGGGAACGCTGGGAATTGTCTATCGCAAGGATAAAGTGATTCCCCCTCCGACATCATGGAACAGTTTGATGAAGCCAACTCCTGCACACCAAAAGCATATCAGTATGCAGTTAGATTCATTTGATACATTAGTACCCGCATTAAAAACACTCGGGCTATCTATTAATACTGAAAATATAGATGATTTAAAAGCGGCTTATAGACTGCTTATCGCGCAAAAAGTACAAGTACTGAGTTATGAATATGTCGTTAGTTATAACGCCATAGAACAGAACAAGGACAGAATTTATTTAGCGTTGGCTTATAGTGGAGATCAATTAGCGCTTGAAAGTGACAAGTCGAAACCTCAATGGGATTTTGTTATTCCCAAAGAGGGGACTGCTATTTGGATAGACTGTATTGGTATTTTGTCATCTTCAACTAAGAAGAAAGCGGCTACCGCTTTTATTAATTTTATTAACCGTCCAAAAATAGCCGCTTTAAATGCACAAGCGTTATGGGTAGCCACACCAAGTCTCGCAGCATTGAAATATGTAAGCGATGACTTTCTTGGTGATAAAAGAGTATTTCCAGGTGCTGAAATGCTAAAAAACAGTGAGTTCTACCAAGAGTTAACCCATAGTAGTGCTAGGTTACGAAATAGAATTATCCATCAATTAGGACACAAAAATCCATGAGGTTAAATTATAGAATCTGGCTAATTATCGTACCTATTATTATCATGGGCTCGATATTTATTAGTGCCTTAGTCTATGAGCTGGAGAAAAAATCTTTTCTTAAGCAAGAGAGAATTAATTTAACTCTACAGTTAAAAACAATCCAATTTATCAGCGATTATTATGCGAATTTCTCGGATGCGTATTTATATTCATTGATCAGCAGCCCGCTTCTGAGAAAAGTTTTTAGCGAGGAAAATGAAGAGTTATTAGTGCACTCCATAGAAAATAATCTCACTAACTTAGTGTCTGATTTGGCATTGCATGATATCGGTATGTTGGTGCTCGCTGTTATTAATGAAGAGGGGGAAACGAGTTATTTTTACTCTTCTGCTGATGACCCCTTCTCTACTCCAAGTAATACATTACTAGGGCATGTAAAAAAAATGCGTTTAAATCAGCAGCTCTCTAAGGAAAAGCTGCTGAATATTGAGGGTAAAGTACAATTGCTCAATGCGCGCGTTTTAAATCCATTAACGATGAAAGCGCCAGTGATTAAAGATTATTCTAAATCGAAAACGGTGATTGTTATGTTCGATTTATTATCAGTGGATAAAATATTAAAAAAACTCAATGACACAGGATATAGCATAAATCTTTATGAGATAAATAATAGGCCAAAAAATGTATCGAGTAATTACGGGTTGTCAGTTAATGAGGAAATATTTGAAGGTTACTGGATAAATATAATTTATAAAGATTCAGAGGTTAAAGAACACTTAGAAGGATTATTTAAAAAAATACTAATATATACGATTTCTTTTGTGATCATTATTTCGTTTTCATTACTTTACTTTATAAGTAAAAATGTGACTAACCCTATCCTTTTACTAAGAAAAAAAATAATAGATGTTAATCAAGGGAAATCTTTTCCAGAACCCGTAATGAAAAATGATGAAATTGGTTTACTCAATGCCGCGTATTATGATTTGTATGCAAAATTAAAAGCATCCTATGACGATAGCCAAGTTATGTTAAATACCGATTATTTAACCAAACTTAATAATCGTAATGTATTTAATAACTTATTGGAGGGGCTGATTTCAAGGACAGAGGAGACACGGAAAGTTTCACTGCTATATATTGATATAGATAATTTTAAACATGTAAATGATAATTATGGACATGAAGCAGGTGATGTATTTTTAATTGAGTTTTCCACTGTTTTGAGATCACTTTTGAGGCCTACTGATATTGTGATGGATCGTATTTGTGATGTTTCACGTCTAGCGGGGGATGAATTCGGCGTGGTGATTTACGACTATACAGATGATCTTATCATCAAAGATATCGCTTTGAGGGTGCTATCCATTTTTGAAGATGGCTTTGACTCAGAAATAGGGAAACTACCCGTATCGGCGAGCATCGGTATATCAGTCTACCCGAGGGATGGCGATAGTCCGCGGCAATTAATTGTTAACGCAGATACCGCTATGTATCAGGCTAAAAAGAACGGCAAAAATCAATACGCATTTTTCTCTCAGGCGTTAGCACAGAAAGCACAGCGAGAATTTCAGGTAGAATTACAGCTGCAGTCAATTGATTTTACGCAATTCTATTTGTTGTATATGCCTATCATTGATATTCATACTCAAAATCCTATAGGCGCAGAAGCGCTTATTCGCTGGCATTCACCTGAGTTAGGTCACGTATCACCGGATGAGTTCATCCCGCTGGCTGAGCGTAAAGGAAATTTCAAGGCGATCGATCTTTGGGTCTTTAAAACAGTATTAGCACAGATTCCGGAATTAAAAAGAGCTTTAGGTGAACAGGCTAAGGTGTCTATTAATATTTCATCCGCACAGCTGAATACACATGATTTTATAGAACAATTTCTTGATGAATTAAATAATACGGATGTTGATGTGAGCTGTATCATTTTGGAAATTACTGAAACCTTCTCAACCAAGGTAACCGAACTAGTACGCAGTAATTTATCACTGTTGAAAGAGATTGGTTTTAAGCTGGCGTTAGATGATTTTGGCTCTGGCTATACCTCGATTCTTCAGCTTATAGATTACCCCATTGATATTATAAAAATTGATAAAAGTATGATTGATCGTATTGAAGATAAAGGGAATGTGATTGTATCGTCACTGACAACGGTCTGTCAGGCCAATGGCTATTCTGTCACAGCGGAGGGGGTTGAGCGCAAAGAGCAGGCAGATATTTTAAAAAAAATTGGTGTGAATACCATACAGGGTTATTACTATTGTAAACCGATGTCTCTGGATGCGTTATATGAGAAGTATGCAAGGAGCCTGCCTGACTAAACACTCTTCTATTACGAGAAATCAGAATTTGGCCATATTTTCCGTTATTTTTCGTTAAATAGCATTCTATTTGCCTTAAAAGCACAGGAAGCCTGTCTCAAATCTACCTTTTCTCGCTACGATCAAGCCAGACAGGTTCCTAGAGCCAGTCGGAATCAACACTAATTCTCGCGAGGACCGATAAACTCCGATTAGCTCTTACAAAAGAGATTTAATCAACTTCATCAATAGTGAGAGCAGCTGTGTGAATAAGAAAATGGATGTCTTAGTAGTACGGCCGAATCAGCCTTTGCAGGTGGCATTACTGACTGAAGAATATAATCTTCGCCGCTATGGTCTGGCTGATGATGCAGGTAAGTTGGCGGTGATTGGGAAGAAGCAAATAAATCCCCAGATGCTCCTTGTGGATAACTAAACGGTTAAATCCGCGGAAGATTGGACGCGAATGGCTTGTCCTTTATAAGCGTAACGACAAAGGAATTACAGATGAAACAAGATTTCAATTCTGTTGACCGCTTAGCCTTCTTTTAAAAGTAAGTACCCTTTGGGGCGTACAGGATAGTTCGTGCTTTTCGTTAATGGTTTTCACAGGGGCAACCAGCCCGCAATCATAGCTGCTTTGTTAATATATCAAGGGGCTCTGTAGTTGATGAGCGAGCCCTAGTTGAATAGCTCGCAGCTAACGCGTTGGCAGAAGCTGGGCTGGATGTATTTATGGATGAGCCAAAGGTACCCACTGCCTTATTAGATATGAAAAATGTAGTATTACAGTCGCACTGCGCCAGTGGTACGCATAAGACGGGTGATGCGAAGGCGCAGCTGGTGGTTGATAACATTGCTGCGCACTTTGCGGGTAGAGCACTGTTAACGCCAGTAGAAAAGCTTTGGCATATGGACAGGGCTAGTAGCCGATGGGTAAACCTTTGGCTAACTCAGTGCTGAAAGGCTTAAGCTGTGCGTACTGCTGTGACTGTTATTTCAATGAGCACATCCCCTTCTAGATCAACACCAAGACAAGCTCTTTGCGGCCAGTGTTGTGGGTCATCACCAAAGAAACTACACCATACGCTATCCATCAGCGCTTTAGATTGCATATTGGCAATATAAACTTGAGCCGATACTATTCTGCTTTTATCGCTACCAAGCTCAACTAGATTCTCTTGGATGGTCGCTAGTGTTAGTTTGGTTTGGCCTTGAATATCGAGGCTGGTATCTGCAGAAGTTGCTACCGTCCACACTAAATCTTTATAG
>Ga0105354_1001553_pt1 | contig 14133 bp, 12 predicted proteins | sample GOMGulsemesocosm_FD_83658 | JGI IMG/M metagenome (GOLD analysis project Ga0105354, IMG submission 83658) | Methane-oxidizing microbial communities from mesocosms in the Gulf of Mexico - GOM9B Gulf of Mexico | ecosystem: Environmental > Aquatic > Marine > Cold seeps | place: USA: Gulf of America...
ATTGATAATAATGGAGCATTAGGAACAAAAATACCTTTGCGATATATATCTTTAAATCAAGGGTTTTTCGTAGCAGCATTTTTAGATGCTAGTTTAGCTAATACTACAGCAACTGTTGCGGGTGGGGATATTACCTTTAAAAATAGTCAACGTGTATTTAAAACAGAGCTTTCGGACCCTTCAGTGAGTTTTAGAAACGCAAATGTTACGTATAATACTAATGCCGATGTAAGACAAAAATTTAGGTTGATGATTCAAACTCCTTCAGGATATTATCGTCAAATACTTGCAGGAATTGATGAGGTGGCTACAAATAGTTTTGAATTGGGTTACGATGCTCTTTTAGGAGAAGAAAATGCAGAAGATGGATTCTGGGTATTTAATGAAAGTAAGTTTGTAATACAGGCTGTAAATAACTTTAATCTTGATCAAGTATTACCTTTAGGGGTAAAAGTAGCTGAAGGTGGAATACTAAAATTTAGTTTGGATGGGCTTGAAAATATAGATGTCTCACAGGTTATCTATTTACATGATAAAGAAACCGGTGTATATCGCGATTTAAGAGTTAGTAGCTATGAGGTTAATTTGTCAATAGGAGAGTATTTAAATCGTTTTGAAGTGGTGTTTAATAAGCCGGTTCTTGGTATAGTAGATAATCAGTTGGAAGAAACTATTGGTGTTTTTTATTCTAATTCAGAAAAGAGTATTATTATTAATAATCCAAAGCAAGAACAAATTGAGTCAGTTAGTATGTTTACTATTTTAGGGCAGCCTATTTATGCTGTAAGTGTGTTTTCTAATGATATAAATCATAAGTTAGTAACTAACGGATTAAGTACTGGAGGGTACATTGTTAATATGAGAACTTCAAAAGGGGAACTTATAACGAAAGTATTAGTGAAATAATAAAGTAATTAAAGTACTGAGGGTATTACCAAAATATTCTCAGTACCATATTAGGCGATATTTCAGTACCTCTAATATCGCTAATATTTAACTCATTAGAAGTATTGTTTGAAAAACGAATATCTTTATTGAGAATGTTTTTTCTATTGTAAAGGTTTAGTACAGAGAAGCCTAAACGATATTTTATTTTTTTGTTTTTATGCGGTCTAAAATTGTATACTGCAGAAAAATCTAATCGATGATACACATGTAGGTTTTCAGTATTTAAGTTGTCATATGAATGTGATAGAGTTCCGTCAATATTAGTAGTAGTGTTGATTCTTGTATAAGGTTTTCCGTTATGCCATAACCAGCCTAAGGAAAAATCTACTTTTTTCCATTTATAAAAATGAGACCATTTTATAGTATGATCAATGTTTATGTTACTAGGGAATGGATTACCGTTGTTTAGCTCTTCAAAACGATATTTTGCACTATTAAATGAATATGATAACCAAGTATTATAACTTTTTAATTGCTTCTTAATAAATAAATCAACTCCTTGTATGCTTGAGCTTCCGGTTTGATAGCTGTATATAACCTGATTGTTAAAGTCAAAATCTAAGGTATTGATATTATTAGTCTTTTTAAAATAAGCTTCAAAATCAACAATCCATTTGTTTTCTGAATAATTTGCGCCTATAGTGTATTGATAACTTGTTAAAACAGGTAAGTCAGTTTTATTAGAAAGTGCCCAAACTTGATTCTCTAACGATAAATTACTAATAACAGACTCTTGAATTTGATTTACATATTGACTTTTATATTCAATAGAAGTGTTAATACTAAATTCAGGAATTACAAATTTCTGAAGTACTGCTCTAGGTTCAATATATAATTTTTGAGAGCTACTGTATTTATTAGCTCTAAGGCCAATGGTGTATAAATAGTTTTTTGGAATGTTTACTTGATATTCACTGTAAATGCTATTGGAGTTTATGCGGTCATTTGCAGCATCCAGAGTTATTGATTGGGTAGGTGTAGCGTCATTAAACGAATAGCTAAAGTTTTTATTTGAAAACTGATACCCAAAATTAAGCTGTTTGTATTGGACGATATCATATTTAAAGTTAAGATTTATTCCAAAGTCCTTGATTTGATTAGTCTTAGTGTTGGTTGAGATACCCATATTAGACTCATTACTAAACTTATAATCTAAAGAGTATTCAGAAAAATAGCTATCTACTTGATGACTGAGTTCTTTTGACCACTCTTTTTCCCATTCTAAATTATATCCCTCGTTTTGAGTTTTTAAAATATCAGTATATAGATGGTTTTCATTAGTGCTAAAGGCAGAGAAATTTAAAAAATCTTTATTGTGTATATGATTAAATTTAATTAGGTCTTTATTAGTTGCTTTGTAAGCTGCGTTTACGGTATAGTCATAAAACCAAAAAATATTTTTTGACTTTCCAAACTCAAGGCTGTTGTCAAAAACTTTAGTGTTTTGAAAAATTTGTGTGGCATAATTTTTAAAAGCAAATGTCTCGTAAAAATCAGCATATGATCTTCGTCCAGAAACTAAAACGGATAACTTATCTTCAATTAGAGGGATGTCAAGAAAAGCATCTCCATGAAGTAGATTAAACCCTGCTCCTCCAGATATTTTCTTAGCAGGTTTGTAATTGGTTGTAATATCAATAACACTTGATACACGTTCTCCATATTTAGCACTAGTTCCTTTATTGATAAAGTTTACTTTGTCAGTAATATAGGGGTTAAATGCTGATATTGCCCCAAATAAATGAGAGTTGTTGTAGGTTTTAATATTATTCCAAAGCACTAAATTCTGATCAGAATTCCCTCCTCTAACGTGAATACTGTTTACTGTTTCGTTTAAGTTGCTAACTCCAGGAATTTGGTGAATACTTTCCAAGACATCAGGTTCAATTAACCCAGGTAATAAATTTAATTTTTTAGTATGAATAGTAGTTTGTTTTACATTTTTTGAAACACCACTTGTTAAATATTCCCCTATAACAATCTGGTCAAGGAGCTCTTTTTTTTCAGTTAAGTTAATGGTAATACAATTCGGATAAGTGCAATCAGTAGCTTTTAAAATACTGTTTTTAATACCGAAAGAACTAATTTCAATTGTAGAGTTGTAGGGTATATTACTGATTTTAAATGAACCAGTATCATCACTTGAGTAGTACTTGTTATTTATCTGAATAATGGCATTTGGGACTACTTCATCTTTACTTAATAATTGTCCGCAAACGGAAATTAAATCTGATTTATTAAAGGATGATATAACAATGTTAGTTTTATTTATGAGTTCAAACTTTAAGTTTGTTTGAGATGATAATGTTAGTAATAATGATTCTAAATCGACTAAATCATCAAGAATTACAGATACTTTTTTAGTTTCAACTAACGTATCGGTATAAGAAAAGTTAACCTTGTAATATTGTTCTATTTTAGGTAAAACTGTGCGTAAAGAATCTTGCTCAAATACAGTTTGTTTTTGAGCAAAAATAGATATAGAAAAAAGTAAAGCGAAAAACCAAAAGTGGAATTGCTTCATAGTTGTTGTTTAGTCTTCTAAAATAATACTATTCCCTTGAGTAGTATACTTCAAATTTACTGACTTTAAAACAGTTTTTAATGCAATTTCTTTATTATTATTTGGAAAGGATCCAGTGAATAATACAGAGTCGTTAAAATTATCGTACTCAAATTGTAATTCATACTGCTTTTCTAAAGCTTTAAGCACATGTTTCATTGGTGTGCTTTTAAAAACAGATTGATTATCGATCCATTCTGGGTGAACACTATTAAAGTTTAGCGTAATCGGTTCGTTTCCTTTTATGTTTTGATAGCCTAAAGAAGGTGTAAGTATATGGTTGCTATCATTTAAATTGTCGGACACTCTTACTTTTCCTTCGTAACAAGATACTTTAAAGAAATCAGTAGTTGCATTTACGTTAAATTCAGTACCCAAAACACTTACATTACCTTGGGAGGTTTGTACTGTAAAAGTATTTCCTTTTTCAACATCAAAATAGGCTTCTCCGCTAAGTTCTAATGTTCTATTGCTGTCCCAGTTGTGTTTATTGAACGTTATTGTAGACTTTGAGTTTAATAACACTTTTGAGCCATCAGGTAATTCAAAAGCTAATTGCGTTCCGTAGTCACTTGAAAACTCTGTGGTGTTGAAAAAATTAAAATAGGTTAAAAATCCAATAAGGAATAATACTGAAGCAGCAACTCCCCATTGCCATCTGTTTTTAGAAGATGTATTTGGTTGAGTAATAGCTATAATGTTTCTTTTTTCTTTAATAGTAGAAAAAGCAGTATTTAAATTATAGTTAGGTGCCTGTAGTTTATCTGTACCCTTAATAATACTCACATAGGTGTTGTAATGTTCTGAAGATTTGAATTGATTCAATTCATCTTCAGAAAGCTCATTATTTAGCCATCGTGATAAGAATATGTCGTCTAATTTATTCATTTTCATTTACTCGTTTCTAAATATAAAACGTTATAAAAGCAGAATACCCTACCCCTTTAAGGGAGATTTTCTATTTCAGTTCTAAGTTTTAGTAATGCTTTATGCATTAATTTCTCTATTGCTTTTACTGAAACATTAGATAGTTCAGCAATTTCACGATATGTTTTTTTCTCAATTCTATTTAATAAAAACACTTCTCGTTGTCTGTCCGGTAAGGAGGATATCGCTTTTTCTAATTTTACCATGAACTCTTTTTCTTCTAAAATATATTCAGGAGATTCATTAGTAGTATTATGATTGATGTGTTTTACTTCTTTTTGGTGTTTCAGTTTAACTGTTTCATGTCGAAGTAGTGTATTACTTTTGTTAATTGCTATTCGGAATAAATAACTTTTTGCAGTTTCGGTTGTTACTTTAGTACAGTTGTCCCACAATTTTATAAACGAGTCTTGAACTATGTCATCAATGTCATCAAGTCCACCGAATTTATAGTACAGATAGTTTCTTAGTAATGTAGCATTAGTATTGAAAAATACTTGAAAGCTTTTTTCTTTACATAAACCAATATCTTCATTTTCTGAATCGGACATAATTATTACAAGCGTAAATGTTTTTTTAAAGTTGTTAAAGCTAATAGTTATTTTTTAACTATCAAATTTTTTTTTAGAGGGGTAGGGTAAAAGCTTGTATGAGTGTTATATATGTATACAACAAATTTAGTTTTTTGTTTATATTAAGTTAATCTTTAAGTTGGTTTTAGGTAAAGAGGCTGGTTTTAGAATCAGTCTCTTTTTTAAAGAAAATGATTTAGTAACAAGAGAAAATATATTTACCCGAATTTCACCCCTTAATTTGAAAAGCAATATCCTACCCAGGTGTTGCTTTTTGTTTTTTAGAAACCTATTATTGCTCGAGCTATCATAAAGTAAATAAGAATACCGAAAATGTCATTACTTGTAGTGATAAAAGGTCCTGTAGCTATGGCAGGGTCAATACCTCTTTTTTCTAAAAACAACGGAATGAACGTACCTATTACTCCTGCTACAATAATTACACTGAATAAAGAAATTGAAATAGCTAATGATGTTTTAAAGTCTGCATCAGTATTAAATGTGTAAATAAATAAAAGTATTGAAAGAATTATTCCATTAACAATAGCTAAAAGTAGCTCTTTCCATAAACGATTTACAATACTTCCTTTTACATCATTATTGGCTAAACCTTGTACTATAATAGCGCTTGATTGTACTCCTACATTTCCTGCCATTGCAGCGATTAATGGCGTGAAAAAGAATAATATTGCGTGACTTTGAATAATTTCTTCATAAGTACCCATTATTGCGGCAGCACCAACCCCTCCGAATAGACCTAAAATCAGCCAAGGTAAACGTGCTTTGGTAAGTTGAGAAATAGTATCACCAGCCTCAACATCTTGTGTTAAACCAGCTGCCATTTGGTAATCCTTATCTGCTTCTTCCTTTATTACATCTACAATATCATCAATAGTAATTTGACCAACAAGTCTTCCCATTTCATCAACTACAGGCATTACTATTAAATCATACTTTTGCATGATATTAGCAACCTCTTGATCGTCTTCTTCTGCTTTTACAAAAGTGATTTTTGGGTTGTAAATATCCTTAATAGGAGTATTGGTTGAAGTTGTTAAAAGACTCTTTAAAGATAAGCGACCTTTTAAAATGCCATCATCATCAATTACATAAATGGTGTGTACTTTTTCAAAGGCTTCAGCTTGTTTACGCATTTCTTTTACACAATGCATAACTGTCCAATTATCTTTTACAGCAATGAGTTCTTTACGCATTAAACCACCCGCAGTATCCTCATCATAACGTAAAAGGTCAACAATGTCTTTTGCGTGCTCAACATCTTCAAGTTGAGAAATTACTTCTTCTTTTTTTTCTTTCGGAAGATCAGCAATAATATCTGCAGCATCATCAGTTTCTAACTCATCAATTTCCTCTGCTATTTCTTTAGAAGACAGAGCTTTTAGTATTTTATCACGTACATCATCATCTAACTCAGCAATAATCTCTGAGGTTAACTCACTATCAAGTAACTTGATGATATAAATAGATTGATCAAAGTCTAATTCCTCAAGAATTTCTGCAACATCAGCATGATGGCGTTCACTTAATAGTTCGGTTAATTGAAGGTCATTTTTTTCATGAATGAATCCTTTAATTTGATTGACTATTTTATGGTCTATGTGAAACTGCATGTTACAAAGGTGTTTTTTAAACGAAAGTGAAAAGCTAATCTATAGCGATGTCTTTTTCTATAATACAGGTTAAATCAATGAATTCTTGAACGGATAATTGTTCAGGTCTCATATTAAAAACGTCAAGTGTTCTTGTTTCATCTGATAAGTTAAGGCTTTTCAGGCTGTTTCGTAAGGTTTTCCTGCGTTGTTGAAACCCAGTTTTGACAACTCTGTAAAATAATTTTTCACCACAAGGTAGGCTGTAATCTTCCTTACGAGTTAATCTCATTACTCCAGAATCTACTTTTGGAGGTGGGTTAAATACATTTGGGGGAACAGTAAATAAATATTCAGCGTGATAAAAAGCTTGTGCTAAAACAGATAATATTCCGTATTTTTTACTTCCGTGTTTTGAGCAGATACGTTCTGCAACTTCTTTTTGAAACATTCCTGAAAACTCAGGTATTTGAGCTTTCATTTCTAATGTTTTAAAAACAATTTGAGTTGAAATATTATATGGGAAGTTACCAATTATTGCAAAAGGTTCTTGGTTTAGAACTTCGTTGATATTGTATTTTAAAAAATCCTGCTCAATTATTCTGTTACTCAATTTTAAATAATGAGCTCCTAAGTATTCAACTGACTCAGAATCAATCTCAATAACATAGGTGTCAACATCCTTATCAAGTAAGTACTTCGTTAGTACCCCCATACCAGGGCCGATCTCTAATACTTTAGAATAGTTTTTTAAGGTAAGTGTATCGGCTATTTGTTTAGCGATAGTTTCGTCTTTTAAAAAATGCTGCCCTAAATGTTTCTTTGCGCGTACCTTATCCATTACTTAATATTTGTTGCAATTATTTGTTCTATTTCTTGTCGGTCTTTTTTTGAGAACCAAGATAATTCTAAAACATGAGTATGGTTGTCTTGAAAAACTACTTCTGGTTCACTTCCTCCTTGTGTTGGTATGAAGTTTTTGATGTCAGAGTACTGAATGTTTTTTCGTTTGTATGTAAATCCGCTATCATGAAATACAAAACCAGGTTTTTTTGCAGTCAATTGCATAAAAAGAAAAAGCAAAGTGAATAATGCAAAAACTACATTTAAGGTGTAAAATAACCATATTGGAATAAAAGCATTCAATAGCATCATTATAAAATTAAAAACTAAAAACGCAGTGATTACTGCAGCAAATAACATTACTGCCTTAATGATGTATAGGGGTGTTGCTTTAAATTCTTTATGCATGAAACTCTTCTATAATTAATAATTCAGTTCTAAACGCAAGCATTTTTGATCCGAATTTAGCAATGCCAGCTTCACGTAATCTAGGAGCATCTTCTTTGTAATACGCTTGTAGGTCGTCGTTACTTTTTGCAGTGTATTGTATGGAGTAGTTTGTTCCTTCCATTTCTTCTTCAACTATAATCTTAGTCATTTTAGCTGATATAAATTTACCGGTAGCAAGTACTTCTTTTATGTGAGGTTTTATCCAAAAAAGCCAATCGTAATGAATGCTGTCTTCTACATTTATGGTAACATTATAAATAATCATATTGCTCAATATTTTAAGCAAAAATAGGGATTTTTAAAGCAAAAGCGACTTTGTAAGTAGATTAACTGTTGTCAATTGTATCTCCACGAAGTTTACGATACATTTTTTGAGCTTCTACGAAATGAATACTGTCTGCATGATGAAACAAAATTGCTTCAAAATACTCAGTAGCTTTTTTAGAATTGTTAAATATGTTTAATTGTAAAAAAGCAAGTTTATAAAGGGCATCATCAACAAAAACACTTTCTTTAAGAGTGTTAATAATGCGTTCGTAGTTGTTTTTGGCTTTTTCGTAGTTACCTTGAAGTTCTAGTAGTTTTCCTTGAAGAAACAATGCATCATCTACTATTTTATTTACAGGGTGTTTGTTTAAAATATCATCCAGTAGTGCAATCGAATGCGTTTTTTTATTTTGAAAAGCTAATAAATCAGCTTTTGAATATTTTTTTAAAGCAACATGTAATGAGTCTTCATTTATATGGTCGCTAATTAATAAATGTAAGTCCAAAGCATCATTGGCTATCAACTGTGATGTTGAAGTTTTTAATACTTTTAGTTGTTGTAAAGCCCAATCAAAATCTCCTTTGTAGTAACTGGTTTTGGCAACTTTAAAACGAGCTTCTTGCGATAAAATATTGTTTTTTAAATGACGTTGAATTTTAGAGTAGTTTAGTAATGCTAGATTAAACTTTCCGTCTGCTACCAATATGTCAGCTTGTGTCATTTGATAACGTGCTTTGTCAAATTTTGCTAATGATTGTTTTTCATTATTCTTTAAAAAACCGATAGCAGAAGATATATCATGTTTTTTAAAAGCTAAAAAATTAGCGTAAGCCAATTGCAGTTTTAGTGTGCTGTTATTGATCCCAAAGCTATCTAAAGCGGATTGGTATTCCGTTGCAATAGAACCGTATTCAGAAGGGGAGCTTGTGGTTTCTTTCATCTCTAATAAAAAGGAAAGCACACTAATTCGAGTATTTTTCCCTAAAGGTTGATCTTGAATAAAAGCAAATATTTTCTGAGCAGTTTCAAGTTTACCTTGTTGTTTGGATAAGATACCTAAGTTGAATATTCGGTTTAAGGTTTCTCCCTCTCTTTTAAAAATTGCTTTTTCTTGAGTGAATGCTTTGTTGAATTCTTTTTGTTGAACAAATAACCAGCTTAATTGTTCGTTCCAAAAAGTATCAGGAGTAGTTTGTAGGTTTTTTAATAAGGCACGCTTTAGTAAAATATTGTTTTCATTTTTAGGATCATCACTTAAAAACTTTCCTATTAAATTTTGAACGGTTATTTTATTTTGTTTGTTTTTTTTAATCAGCTTTAGGTAGCTGTTAAACATTTTTTCAATTTTATTCTGCTGCCCGTATATGTTGGCTAATTGATAGTCAAAATTTGCATTTTTGTTTAGGACTATAGCTTTATTGTAGGTTGTTTCCGCTTCGGATAACAAACTGTAGTTTTCAAACTGTTTCCCGATAGCGTGTGCATGATTGGGGTTTTTGTCTAAAAAGTCAATAGCATTGTTGTATGCTTTTCGAGCATTGATACTATCTTTTTGTAAGGTGTAGTTGTATCCAAGTTCAACATATAATTGTGGCTGAATATACCTCTTGCTTAATTTTTGGATTAGTAATTTTTGTGCAATAGTATATTGTTCAAGCTCCTGATGACACTTTATCTTCTTAATGAAATAATCAGTTCTGTGTGGTTGCTTGGTAAGTATTTTATCGTATTCTAATAATGCTTTGCTAAATTCTCCGTTGCTAAAAAAAATATCAGCAAGTGTAGTGTTTTGCCCAAATGAAATGCAGGTGAATAGTAGTAAGATGTAAGCAATAGGTTTCAACATAGTAGCATTTATATTTTGAATTTGCTTTAATATAAATTTATAGCCTTTTGTTCCGTGTGAACAAAAAAATAAGCATAGCCAAAGTTACGCTTTATTTTTATTTTGAAATACAGGGGAAAAAAAGATGTTTTTAGTTGGTGAATTTGAAGTATAAAGTAAAGTGGGTAACCCAAAAAAAAGCGCTCTATCTTATTATAGAGCGCTTTTGATAAAGTGTATAATTTAATTGTTATTTAACAACTAAACGTTTTGTTACAGACAAGTTGTTTTCTGTTACTTTAACTACATAGATTCCTGATTGTAAAGTAGAAATATTAAGCTTTGAATCAATTTTTTGGTCAACAATCTTTTTACCTAACATATCAAAAACCTGAACGTGTTTAGGTGTGTTGTTAGTAGTAGTAATATTAATAAAATCCCCACTGGTTGGGTTAGGGAAAATTTTGAATCTTTCGTTTTTGTTTTTTGCTATTCTTAATGGTGCAGAGTTGTTATTTACAGCGCCAGGAGTCCCTAAATCTCCATCTCCATAAGTTGATGTCGCTTCAGCCCAATTACTTCCTATAAGATTAGCAGAAGAAGTATAAGCCATAGTACTTAATTCCATGCTTTTCCCAGTAGGGTCAGGAAAATTAGTTCCCCCATCATAATTTACTCGGTCAATTTCTACCCCTCCTCCAGTTTCTAAAATGATTTCATCATCTGCATTAGTTAAAGATATAGAAGAAGAAGCGTAATTTAGTGTTACTCCTCCATTTTCACCAATAGTGCTATTTTTTCCGAAGACTAAATAAGCACCAGCTGCAATATTTAATGGTCCCCCATTATTAATGGTGTGTGAATTTGATCCGTCATCTTTGATGACCCATCCATTCATGTCGATTGTCCCTGCAGAAGTGTTGTAAACTTCAAAATATTCCCCGTTAGCATCAGTAACTTTACTTGGGTTTTGCATTATTTCTGTAATAATGATATCCCCAGGATTTTGACCAAAAGAGAATGAAGTTGCAACGATTGCAACTAAAAAAAAGTAGATTTTTTTCATAATTAATGTATGTATTAGTTAGTAAAACACTTATTGCAAAAATACAAAAATAATTAATTGCATTCGTTGAGTACATTTGTTAATCGGTTGGTTTTAACATTAAAATGACATTGTGCTATTCAATGTTATCTAAAAGTTATGTGTGTTATTAGAATGTTATCTTAATAAGTTTTGTGTTTGTAATTTTGATTTATATACTACCTTTGGATAAAGATCATAACTAAGTTAGATAATGAGTTCGGATAGTATTAAGATTTTATTGGTTGATGATGAGCCAGATATTTTAGAAATAGTAGGGTATAATTTATCATCGGGGGGGTACAAGGTATTTACGGCATCTAATGGGGTGGAGGCAATTGAAGTTGCTAAAAAGGAGTTACCTAATTTAATTATACTTGACGTCATGATGCCAAAAATGGACGGAATTGAAGCTTGTGAACAATTAAGAAAGCTACCAGAATTATCCAATACGATTATTACTTTTTTAACAGCTCGTAATGAAGATTATTCTCAAGTTGCTGGATTTGATGCTGGAGCGGATGATTATATAGCAAAGCCAATTAAGCCAAAAGTTTTATTGAGTAAAGTTAAGGGCTTATTGCGAAGAACATCGGTTGAAAAAAAGGATGAGAACTCATTAAGTATTGGTCAATTAGTGATTAATAGAGATGAATATAAGGTGTTAAAAGAAGGGGAGGAATTAGTACTGCCTAGAAAGGAGTTTGAGTTATTATCTTTGCTAACGTCAAAACCTGGTAAAGTATTTACACGAGATGAAATTTTAAATACAGTTTGGGGAAATGATGTAGTAGTAGGGGGGAGAACTATAGATGTGCATATTAGAAAGTTAAGGGAGAAGGTTGGTGATCAGTCTTTTAAAACAGTAAAAGGAGTAGGGTATAAATTCGTAGTTAATTCGTAGTGAAAATTAAAAAAACATACAAATTTGCGCTATACTCATCGTTAATGATAACGGTAATGTTAAGTATTTTGTTAGTTGCTTTTTTTTATAAGGAACTAACTATTATAAATACGGCAGGTTTTGTTGTTGTTTGCTTTGCAGTGTGTTTGTTTGTGATTCAATATAGATCGGAAAAATTTATTTACAGCTTAATAAAGAAGACTTATGAAGAAGTTTCTTTGTTGGACGAAACTAACTTTCATCAGGAGGCTGTTACTACAGATATTAAAACGCTTACGAGTGATGTGAAAAAATTTGCTCGCGAAAACAAGTTAAAGATAGAAACACTCCAAATTAGAGATGAATACCGTAAGGAATTCATGGGGAATATTGCTCATGAATTAAAAACTCCTTTGTTTACAATTCAAAGTTATATCCTTACTTTGTTAGATGGAGCAGTTGATGACGAAAATGTAAGAGAGAAATATTTAAATAGAGCAAATAAAGGGGTTGATAGACTTATTTATATTGTTGATGATTTAGATTTAATCACAAAAATTGAAGTAGGTAATTTAAGTTTGAAAATATCAGAATTCGATATTATAGAATTGATAAAAGAAATTTTTGAATTATTTGAAATTAAAGCACAATCAAATGGGGTAGGATTGATTTTTGATAAGCTATACTCTAGGCCTGTTTTTGTAAAAGGCGATAAAGAAAAAATACGACAAGTAGCTACCAATTTAATTGTAAATTCAATTAAATATGGGCAAAATAACGGGACAACAGAAGTTAGTATTGAGCAATTAAACCAAGATAAAATTGTTGTTCGAGTAACGGATAATGGAATAGGGATAGAAGCTGCTCATTTGCCAAGGCTTTTTGAACGTTTTTATAGAGTTGATAATAGTGGTTCTAGAGACAAGGGAGGTTCAGGATTAGGCTTGTCAATTGTAAAGCACATTATTGAAGCACATAATCAGAAGATATACATCGATAGTGAATATGGGGTTGGTTCAGAGTTCTCTTTTACTTTGGAAACAGTTAAATAATTCAGAGAAACTTATAGCCTCTTCGGTAGTTATTGAAAGCCCACTATAAGCGTCAACTTTTTTTAATTTTCCAAGAGTAAAATCATCTTGTTTACAATATGGAACATATCCATGTTCTTGAAGCCTTTCAGCTAAATATAATTGTTCGGATTGTCCAGGTGTTGGAATAAAAAAAGCCTTCTTGTTCATTTTAGCCAAATCCATTATAGTAGTATAACCTGACCTTGAAATAACGACGTTACTATTGTTAATAGCTTGTTCAAGTTCATCGCTGGTCATGTAGTTGTAATAGGTGATGTTTTTTGTCGCAGTTATTTTTTGTTCGGATTCGACTATACCTTTGATAAATAGAACTTTTTTGATAGAATGTTTTAGTTCTGATGATAGTTTGTTTTCTAAAAGAGTACGCTGGGGTTCGGGTCCTGATAAAATCACTAAATAATCATATGCAACAGGAGTGTCCTTTCTTTTAAATCGGCTTAAAGTACCAATGTATTTTAAATTATAATCGGAATTATTTAGCACGCTTAGTTTTCCGCTAAAATTAGTAGCGTCTTTAAAGTCAGGAACCCAGCACTCATCGAATTTTTTAATAATACGCTGATGTGTTTTACTGCTAAGTTTAGTGGTGATTCCACTCAATACATTTAATTGATGTGTAATGTATATTGAAGGAATATGTTCATGGTAAATACCAAATCTATTGTCTGAAATTATTCCGGTAATATCTTCATCTTTAACTAATTTGTTAACCATTTTTTTCTCTTGTTGAACAGCACTGATGAGTTTAGGGAGGTTTAATAGTAGTTTCAGTTTAAAGAAAACTCCTCTTTTAGCGTATTTTATATGATACGAAGGAAGTGTAAGGTGTTTAAGGTTTGGGAATTCTTTTTTTAATAAAGCCAAAGCATTTCCGTCAGAAGCTATTATGGGGGTGAATCCGTTTTGTTGCAATTCATTAATTATTGGAATACACCTTGTGGCATGACCTAAACCCCAATTTAAAGGAGCGACAAGTATGTTTTTTGGTTTTGCCATGAATATTAAGGCAAGTTACATTATTTTTGTCAAAAATATAACGCACAGTGGGAAGTAAGAATAAATTAAA
>Ga0105354_1001554_pt1 | contig 14130 bp, 9 predicted proteins | sample GOMGulsemesocosm_FD_83658 | JGI IMG/M metagenome (GOLD analysis project Ga0105354, IMG submission 83658) | Methane-oxidizing microbial communities from mesocosms in the Gulf of Mexico - GOM9B Gulf of Mexico | ecosystem: Environmental > Aquatic > Marine > Cold seeps | place: USA: Gulf of America...
ACGAAGTATCAAAATCCCTAAAGTATTCGTACCTATAAGACTTCGACAAGTTCAGCTTGACAACTATTTTTAATATGAAAAATTAAGCTTCTCATTTTTAAGCCTAACAAAGCGCTATTAAATAACCTTTCTACCTATATCAACAAATTAACGAACTTCCGGAATGGTAATGATAAAAACACTATTTATATCATTAGGTTTTTTACACCTCTTTACCATATCTTTATAAACATGCTATACTTTGCAAAAACACCTCATATTGTTAAAAGGTTATTCCCAAATCTAACCTGGGATATTCCTACAGTGAAAAAGGTAATTTATTTAACTTTTGATGACGGACCTACGCCAGAAATAACCCCTTGGGTATTATCTGAATTAAAAAAATATAACGCAAAAGCTACTTTTTTTTGTATCGGTAAAAATGTAATAGCATATCCTGATATATTTAAAGCCACTATAGAAAGTGGAAACACAATAGGGAACCACACTCACAATCACGTAAACGGCTGGAAGAAATCTACTAAAATATATCTTGAAAATATTAATAAAGCGCAACAGGTAATTGATACCGAAATTGACAACTGCGAACAGGTGTTCCTAAAATCAAAAACCTTCAAGCAAAAATCTCCAAGCAAGCATCTCTTCCGCCCTCCATATGGAAAAATAAAAAACAATATTACTAAAACGCTATTAGAAAAAGAGTATAAAGTTATTATGTGGGATGTATTAAGCGGTGATTTTGATCAATCTATAACAAAAGAAAAATGTCTAAAAAACGTAATTAACAATACAATAGAAGGAAGTATAGTTGTTTTTCATGATAGCGTAAAAGCTTCAGGGAATTTAAAATTTGTATTACCTCAAGTATTAGATCATTTTAGCAAAAAAGGATTTACTTTTGAAGGCATACCTCAAACATACAAAACGCCATAAAGTTAGACAATGCCCTATCAATTAATCATTGAAAAAATCGTAGGTGTGTTAAAAATTAAATCAACCTACTTTATACAAATAATAAAAGCTATATGTATTCTTGAATCAACCCTATTAAGGTATTTGCATCTTGCTCACCTGATTGACGCCATTTCATTTCGCCTCCTTTATAAATCATTAAAGTAGGCAACCCTTTAACACGTAACGCTTCTGCTAATGGAGCATTCTTATCAACATCTATCTTAATTACTTTTACTTTATCTCCCAATGCTGCAGCAACATTTCGCATTACCGGGTGCATTGCCACTGAGTGCTCATTCCATTCAGTGTAAAAATCTAATAATACCGGAACCGAAACATCAATTAATTCGCCAAATTTAGACATAGTAAACTAGTTTATTTTTTAAGAAACATCAAAAACATGTGTAATTCAATAAGAACCCCTAACTATTACAAAGTTAACATTTTTAAACAATTCAATAGCATCTAAAAATTACTTCCTCTCCTTATAAGGAAGGAGAAGGTACTTTATTATATTAAACAGCTGAAGTTCTCTTCAATTTTATAACGGTTATTTCTGGCCATATCCCTACTCTTCCGGCAAAACCATGAAACCCAAAACCTCTATTTACATTTACGTAACGTCCAAACTCTTCATACAATCCAGCCCATTGCTTGTAGATAAAACTTGACGGGCTCCATTTAATAAACCCTGGTATTTCAATACCCATTTGTAGCCCATGTGTATGACCGCTCAAGGTTAACTGATAATTGAAATCATTTTCTTTTACTTGATGTTCCCAATGTGAAGGATCATGACTCATCAATACTTTAAAATCTTTCTGATCAACTAAAGCAGATGCCTTTTTTAAATCACCAGCTTGCTTCCAACCTTTCCCCCAATTTTCAACTCCTACAAGCGCTAATTTTTGATTGTCTTTTTCTATAAATCGAGATTCATTTAATAACAATTCAAATCCAATTTTTGAATGAATATCTTTAATTGCTTCAAAGTTAGCTTTTTTAGCTGCTTTTGTTTTCCATTCAGCATAATCACCATAATCATGATTTCCTAAAATTGAATATTTTCCAAAAGGCGCTTTCAATTCTGAAAAGACATCAATAAATTCATCCATTTCTTCTGCTTTATTATTTACAAGATCTCCTGTAAACAATAACAAATCTGATTCTTGCTCAGCAACTAAACCAACTGCATATTGCACTTTTGATTTATCGGTAAAACTACCTGAATGAATATCTGATATTTGAGTAATAGTAAATCCGTCAAAAGCTTCTGGTAAATCGTCAAAAGCTAATTCGTATTTCAATACTTTAAAATTGTATTTCCCCTTAGTAACACCATATAAAAAAGAAGCAAACGGAATTGCAGCAATCCCCAATGCTATTTGGGCTATAAATTTTCGTCGTCCTGGAATAGATTTTACTTCTGAATTTCCAATCAGTCTAATTCCTTTTACAAAAACTCGGTACACATCCTCTCCAAACATGCTTATCAACAAAATTACTTTTGGCAAAAGAAACATTAACAGTATTGAAAATGCATATTGAAACCCTTTAGTTTGTCCATTTTCTCTCGAGTAAGTCAAAAACATTCCTAAAAAAGGCACATAGATTAATACCGATACTCCTATCCATATCCATCTATATAACCTTTCTTTTGTTAGTACTTTTAATGCTTGAAAGGCGTAAATTTCTATAAACAAAAACACTACTGACATAATCAATAACGCAACGTAAAACCTTGACATACTTTTTGAATTTTATCAAAGATACTAAATTGCCTTCCGCAGCTATTTTAATTCTATAAAAATTAACATTACCACCCCAAAATATCCCTAACTATTACAAAGCAACATTTTTAAATAATTAAGCTGTTAGCTCTCTCTTTTTTAATTTTATAACAGTTATTTCAGGCCATATCCCTACTCTTCCAGCTAAAACATGAAATCCAAAACCTCTATTTACATTTACATATCTTCCAAATTCTTCATACAACCCAGCCCATTGCTTGTATACAAAACTAGCAGGACTCCATTTAATAAAACCAGGGATTTCAATTCCCGTTTGCAAACCATGTGTATGACCACTCAAGGTTAACTGATAATTAAAACTATCTTCTTTTACTTGATGTTCCCAGTGTGTAGGATCATGACTCATTAACACTTTAAAATCTTTCTGATCAACTAGAGCAGATGCCCTTTTTAAATCCCCAGCTTGTCTTGTATGCATCCCCCAGTTTTCAACTCCAACCAAAGCTAATTTTTGATTATCTTTTTCAATAAACCGAGACTCGTTTAACAACAATTCAAATCCAATTTTTGAGTGAATACTTTTAATCGCTTCGAAATTCTTACGTTCTTCATCTTCTCTTCCTTTCCAATCAACATAATCACCATAATCATGATTTCCCAAAACTGAATACTGCCCAAATGGTGCTTTTAATTGTGAAAACATTTCAATAAAATCATCCATTTCGGTTGCCATGTCATTTACAAGATCTCCTGTAAACAATAATAAGTCAGATTTTTGTTCAGCTACTAAATCTAACGCATATTGAACTTTTGATTTATCGGTAAAACTACCTGAATGAATGTCTGATATTTGGGTAATCGTAAAACCATCAAAAGCCTCTGGTAAATCATCAAAAGCCAATTCGTATTTCAATACTTTAAAATTATACTTCCCCTTAGTAACACCATATAAAAAAGAAGCAAACGGAATTGCGGCAATCCCCAATGCTATTTGTGAAACAAATTTTCGTCGTCCAGGAATAGATTTTACTTCTGAATTTCCAATTACCCGAATTCCTTTTACAAATACTCGGTAAATATCTTCACCAAACATGCATATTAATAGAATCAATTTTGGCAATAAAAACATTAACCCTAAGGAAAATGTATATTGATGAATCTTAGTCTGCCCATTTTCTCCCGTATAAGTTAAACCTACCCATAAACATAGCGCGTAAACTAGTGCCGATATTCCAATCCATACCCAATGGAATAATTTTCTTTTCGTCAGTACTTTTAATGCTTGAAAAGCATAAATTTCTATAAACAAAAACACCATTAACCGGATCAGTATCCCAACGATAAGCACTAACATATTTTTTGAATTTTAACAAATATACTTAATTGACTTTCCTAAGGTTTTTAATTCTATATAAATTAACATCTGCACTCTCATTTCATTTTTATATTTTTACCTTTCAGAATTCAATTTTTCAACTATGTCAGCAGAGAAAAGAGTATTTTTATTAGATGCATTTGCATTGATATTCCGTGGGTATTATGCCCTTATAAAAAACCCAAGAATTACCTCAAAAGGAATGGATGTTTCTGCTATAATGGGTTTTACAAATTCATTATTCGAAATACTACGAAAGGACAAACCTGAATACTTAGCGGTTTGCTTTGATAAAAAAGGAAGTACTTTACGAAGAGAGCTTTTCCCAGAATATAAAGCGAATAGACAAGAAACCCCCGAGGCTATAAAAATAGCTGTGCCTATCATTCAGGAAATACTAAAAGCTATGAATATTCCAATCATTGAAGTTGCTGGATTTGAAGCCGATGATTTAATAGGAACTTTAGCAAAACAAGCCGAAAAAGAAGGCTTTAAAACCTATATGGTTACTCCTGATAAGGATTTTGCACAATTGGTATCTGAAAATATATTTATGTACCGCCCTGCAAGAATGGGGAATGGAATTGAAATTTGGGGGATTCCAGAAGTTCAAGCCCGTTTCGAAATAGAACGCCCTGAACAAGTTATTGATTACTTAGGAATGATGGGGGATGCAGTAGACAATATCCCTGGATTACCTGGAGTTGGCGACAAAACCGCTAAGAAGTTCTTAAAGCAATATGGTTCCATGGAAAACTTATTAGCCAATACTGCCGATTTAAAAGGAAAGATGAAAGAAAAAGTGGAAGCAAATGCGGAGCTTGGATTACTTTCAAAAAAATTAGCTACTATTCTACTTGATTGTCCAGTAGACTTTAATCCTGAAGAATTCTATGTTTCTAAACCAAATACCGAGGACGTTACTTCTTTATTCCAAGAATTAGAATTCAGGCGTTTACAAACAACTTTTGAAAAAATTTATGGATTAACAACAGCTACTCCTGAAAAAACAAGTACGGAAAAACCTTCTTCAACGAAAAAAGATGCCAGTACTCAAAGTGACTCACAATTCTCATTATTCGGTGGTGATATAACTTCTGATGAAAATAATGCGATAATTTCTGGTTATAAAACTGCAGAAAACATCCCTCATGTGTATCAGTTTATAGACTCTGATTTTGCAAGAAAACTATTCTTACAACAACTAATGAAACAAACCTCAGTTTGTTTTGATACGGAAACAACAAGTCTAAACACTTTTGAAGCCGAATTAGTTGGGATATCATTTTCATGGGAAGCACACAAAGGATATTATATTCCATTTCCAGAAGATCAAGAAAAAACACAAGAATTAATTGAAGAATTAAGACCTTTCTTTGAAGCTGAACAGATTGAAAAAATTGCACACAATATTAAATACGATGCTAAAGTTTTACACAAATATAACATCACTGTAAAAGGGAGGTTATTTGATACTATGCTGGCACATTATCTTATAAATCCGGATATGCGTCATAATATGGATGTTCTTTCGGAAACCTACCTAAACTACCAACCAATAACTATTGAAAGTTTAATTGGTAAAAAAGGGAAGAATCAAAAATCATTCAGAACTGTTGCTATAAAAGATCAAACAGAATATGGAGTTGAAGATGCCGATGTAACTTTTCAATTAAAACAATTATTTGAAGAGAAACTAATTGAGACTGGCACTAAAAAATTATTTGATGAAATTGAAATGCCATTAGTTCCTGTGCTTACTGCTATGGAATTAGAAGGCATCAATTTAGATGTAGATTTCCTAGATAGCTTATCTGATGATTTATCTAAAGATATCAAGGATTTAGAAACAGCAATTTATAAAACTGCTGATAAAGAATTTAATTTGGCATCCCCTAGACAATTAGGAATAGTATTGTTCGAAGACTTAAAATTAGTTGACAAACCAAAGAAGACAAAAACTGGGCAATATTCTACCTCAGAAGATGTATTGAGTAAATTAGATGAACATCAAATTATTCAAGATATATTAGCTTGGAGAAGTTTAATAAAATTGCAAAACACCTATGTTAATGCATTGCCTTTACAAGTAAACTCATTAACAAATAGAATTCACACCGATTATCATCAAGCAGTAGCTGCTACTGGACGATTAAGTTCCAATAACCCGAATTTACAAAATATCCCTATCCGTACAGAACGTGGTAGACAAGTACGAAAAGCATTTGTTCCAAGAAATGAGAGCCATATTCTTGTTGCCGCAGATTATTCACAAATTGAATTGCGTATTATAGCCGCTTTAAGCGAGGATGAAAACATGATTGAATCTTTTATTAAGGGAGATGATATCCACGCTGCAACAGCTGCAAAAGTGTTTGATGTACCTTTAGATGAGGTTACTCGTGAACAACGAAGTAACGCTAAAGCTGTTAATTTCGGTATCATCTATGGTCAAGGTGCTTTTACATTAGCGCAACAGCAAAAAATATCGCGTAAGGAAGCAAAAGAATTGATTGACAATTACTATAAAACTTATCCTAAATTAAAAGCATATATGGCTAATCAAGTAGACTTAGCTAGAGATAACGGGTATGTAGAAACAATTTCTCAACGTCGTAGATATTTGAAGAATATCAACTCTCAAAATGGTATTGTGCGTGCTGCAGATGAGCGAAATGCTGTAAATGCTCCAGTACAAGGAAGTGCCGCTGATATTATTAAAATAGCAATGATTAATATTCATGCCATTTTAAACAAAGAAAATTACCAATCAAAAATGTTACTTCAAGTACATGATGAATTGGTTTTTGATGTTGTAAAAGATGAAGAAGATAAGCTAAAAAACATGGTGAAATCGGAAATGGAAAACGCCTTTAAAATGTTAGTTCCGTTAGATGTTGAAGTCGGACAAGGTACCGATTGGCTACAAGCACACTAACACTTAACTGTACATTCCTAAATAATTAAAATCTATTATTTAGGAATGTACAATTTCCTTAAAGGTAATTTTATAAGCGGTTCCTTCCTGATTTAACAATTCAATAGTTCCATTTAATTGTTTTACAAAAATTAAAATTAATTTTTGACCTAAACCCTTTTTAGGCGTATCTACCTCATTAAAACCTATACCATTATCACTAATTATCATTTCAAAAGAAGCATCCTTATTCTTTACTAATGACAAGGTTATAGTGTCATTTCCAATACCTGAAAAAGCATACTTTAAGGAGTTGGTTACAATTTCATTAATTATTAAGCCTATCGGAACTAAACTCTCTAAACCTAAATAAATTGGTTCTATATCTATTTTTAAATTAATTTCTTGACTCACCGAATAGCTTTCTATAAGCTCATGTACCAAAGTTGTAATATGAGTACTTGCGTTTAATTCTTTTAGGTTTTCTGCATTATATAACTTTTCATGTATTGCAGCAATAGTCATTATTCTTTTTTGAGACTCCTTAAACATAGCTACCACACTTTTATCTTCAATAAATCTTGACTGCATTCTTAAAAGACTATTAATAACTTGTAAATTATTTTTTACACGATGATGAATTTCTTTTAACATGGCTTTATTTTCATCATCTTTATCCCTTAACGTTAAACACACTTCCTTTAAAGAAGCTTCATTAGTACTAACAACTTTACTGAAATAAAACAAAATAGTAATTATTATCGCAGCTGTACTAAAACTCATCACTATACTGGTCCAAGTGATTATGTTTTCTGACAATATATAAACTGGAATAGTATTTTTAAATAGTGTATAATTGAGCGAAAATATCAATGACAAAATTGACAAATAACCTATTATTTGCCATTTTTCCCATGTATTATTTAATAAAAAAACACAAGGTAATGCTAATACAAAAAAAATAAAATTACATTGATATCCTACGTAATAGGAACACAAATAACCATGAACAACCATTTCAATACTTGCTAATAAAAAAATTGCTTTTAAATTATAATCTTTAGATATTAAATAACTCAATACTGCGAAGTATATTGTAATGCATATATCATAATAAAACATTTCCGTTACATCAGTAAAATAAAAATAGAATACACATGATAAATGAGCCAATATTCCTGTTAAACAACCAGTAAAAAGCGCATGCTTAAATCTATTCTGAAGGTTCAAGTCTAAAAACTTAGAGGTAATTTCCATTTTAATCCTTTTTCAATTTTTCATTATCTCTTAATCAAATAAATACGCTAGCTTAAGTGTGTTCAATTTCTTCAAAAGTAATTTTATAAGCAGTACCTTGGTGTTTTAGTAACTCTAAAGTACCATTTAATTGTTTCACAAATATTGACACTAACTTAGTTCCTATTCCTTTTGATTCACCATTATTTACATAACCCGATCCGTTATCCGAGATTTGAATTTCGTATTTTTTATCCTGTAACTTCTTTATTGCAATACTAATTTTACCTTGTTTAGTTTCATTAAACGCATGTTTTAATGAATTGGTAATTACTTCATTAATAATCAACCCAAGTGGCGTTAAGGTTTGCATTCCAAAGTCAATATTCTCTATATCAATTTTTACATCAATTTTTTTATCAACGGCATAACTATTAATTAAATTTTCGGTTAAATATTTAAAATGTTCATTAGCATTTATCAACTCTAAATCATATTCTTGTAATAAGTTTTCATGTAACAGCGCCATGGAAAATATTCTCTTTTGTGTATTTTTAAACATCTCAATTACGTTTTTATCTTCCACTTTAGACGCTTGTAACCTCAACAAACTAATAACTACTTGTAAGTTATTTTTAATTCTATGATGTATTTCTTTAATAATTAATTGCTTTTCTTCATTCTTTATTTTAAGTTCTTTGTTAACTTTTCTTAGTGCTTTATCATTTGTGTTTACCAATTTACTATAATAAAAAACCACTAAAAAAATCATAAATACTACAATTAATATGAGCGTAACTCCTATATAAAAAACCAAAGATTCATCCAGTGCATAAATAGCCTTATGATCTTTAAATAAAATAATATTTAGCAAATAAAACAATACTACATTCAAGAAAAAAAGGGAGCTTTCCCATATCTTCCATTTGGGGTTTAATAAAAACACTGTAGGCATTATAAAAATGAAGAAAATAAAATTACATTCAGAACCTATGTAATAGGTCCCTAGGTACGCATGTAAAACTACTTCAAAACAAGTGAGAAAAAAAATGATTTTTACATTAAACTCCTTTTCAATCAAATACAACATTATGGCAAAGAAAATAGCAGAAAACACATTGTAAACAGCCATTTCTTTTACACCAATAATCCAAAAAAAGAAAATTAAGAAAAAGTGAATTGCAAAACCTAGTTTTCCAATTGTATAAATTGTAAACTTAAATCTTCGACTCCACTTATGTCCTGTATATAACTTATCCCCCACGGTAGTATACTTAACTGTATCTTATTTTTAATTTAATCTATTTCTTCAAAAACAATTTTATAGACTGTCCCTGATTGTTTTAACAATGTTATAGTCCCATTTAATTGCTTCACGAAAATATGAATCAATTTATTTCCTATTCCTGAATATTTGGAATTAATACTTCCTATTCCATCATCACCAATTAACATTTCATAGCTGCCATTTTCCAGTTGTTTTATATCAATTTTAATCTCTCCTTCTAAAGTATCTATAAAAGCATGTTTAAATGAATTTGTGATTATTTCATTTATAATCAATCCTAAAGGAACTAATGTTCTCATTTCAAAATGAACATTATCAACTTGTATATTTTGCTTAATTTTTTTCCCAACTGAATAAGTTTCAATCAAATCCGATATCAATAAAGATATGTATTCTTCTACATCTACATGCTTTAAGTCATCTGAATTATACATTTTTTCATGTAATAGAGCCATTGACACTACTCTTTTTTGGGCCTTTTCGAAAATTTGCAAGACATTTTTGTCTTCTATTTCACGAGACTGAAACTTTAATAGACTATTTACTATTTGTAAATTGTTTTTTACTCTATGATGAATTTCTTGCAACATAGCAGTTTTTTCATCGTTCTTAATTGTAATTTCTTCTTTCTGTTTTTGCAATAACTTATAAATTGTTTTTTTACGCTTATTACCTTTATTTATTGCTGCACTTAACACTAAAGCTAATACTAAAGCAATCGATATTAATATGATAACGATTCTATTTTTACTAATTCGCAAACGTTGTACTTCCTTATCTTTATGCAACACATTATTTTGTGTTAATAATAAAGTTATTTCTTGCTCCTTTTTTCCTAATTCATATTTTGATTGTTGTTTAATTGCATTTTTCTCTGTTTCAATACTTCTTAAACTATCCCGCATAGTAACAGACAGTGATTTCATCTCATATGCTTTCTTCCATTTTTTTTCTTTTACATATATTTTATTTAGCGTTTCAGCAGCTTGTTTTATTCGTATTGGATACATTAGTTCTTGAGCCAATCTTAAACTTTCTAAGCCATTTGTTTTTGCTTTAGAAACTTTGTCTAATTCTAAATATGATAATGCTATGTTATTTAATGCTATGGCTATTCCTTCTTTATCTTCTATTTGTCTATTTATCTCTAAACTCTCATCAAAATAAGTTAACGCTTTCTCACCATTACTCTTAATAAATAATTTTCCCAAAAGATTCAGAGATGTAGCTATTCCTTCTTTATCATTAACCTCTTTCTGTATTGTTAAACTCTTGTAATAATTAGAAAGAGCAGCTTTTGTATCTCCTTGTTTATAGTAAATTGAGCCCAACCTAGTTAAAGAGATAGCTATTCCCTTTTTATCCCCTAACTCTTCTTTAATACTTAGGCTCTTTTTATGATACTTTATCGCCTGATGATAATCTCCTTGAGATTGATATACTCCTCCTAAATTATTTAATAAAGCTACTTCACCTTGTTTATCATTTATTTCTTCTAAAATAGATAGACTCCTAAAATAATACTCCAACCCTTTAGTATTATCTCCACTATTCCTATAAATCAGCCCTATATTATTTAATACATAAGCCATCCCTTTTTTATCATTTATAGACTCTCTAATTTTTAAACTCTCTTGAAAATACGTCAGTGCTTTAGAAATCTCCCCTTTACTCCTATTAATACCGCCTATGTTATTTAAAACCGCCGCAGTATTTTCCTTATCCCCAATTTTTTTTAGTAGTTCAAGACTTTCTGCATAGGCAGCTAAGGCTTTATCCTTTTCAGACCGTTCATTATACATATAACCTTTAGTATTCAATACTAAAGCCTTAATATTTAACAATAATCGTTGTTTTTTTGGGTGTATCTTAAAAGAATCTCTTAACCTTTCGGTGGTAAAATCATAAAGCCAATTATTATATTTTGACCATACTTTCTCATTTGGCAAATACACAATTAAACTATTAATTATTTTAGCTTTAGCTGTATCTTGCTTAGTAGCATAAAAATCAACGAGAGAAGAATCAATTAATTTTTTTTCATTATTAGATAATTCATTTAGCTCTAAACTATCTACCAAATAATATCTCTTATCAGCAAATGTTTGCGCTTTTAAACTATTTAAAAACAACACACTCATGAACGAAAGAAAGAGTAAGTACTTTTTTATCTTTGAGCTTGACATAATAATTTTTTCAGCAATTTTTAAAGTTACAAAAAATCCTCTTAAGAATGTCATTTCACATATTAACGGCACTAATAATACTGATTAAATGTATCAATTCTCCCTTTCATTGTAAGAGGCATATCAAAGTTAATTTTTAAACGTTAATTTAAATATGGTTCCATTATTTATAACGAGTTTTATTTCTCCATTTAATTGACGTGTGAAAGATTGAATTAATTTTGAGCCCAATCCGGCAGACTCATCATTTGGCATATAACCTACTCCATCATCACTAATTATCAATTCATTAACATCATTTACTTTGTTAAGTTTAACGGTAATTAATCCTTCTTCCCTACCTTTAAAAGCATATTTTAAAGAATTCGTAATTATTTCATTTACAATTAAACTCAATGGCATCATGGTTCGAGAATCAATAAAAATAACATCAATATCTAAATCTAAATTAATTGGAATATCAACTGAATAATTCCTAACTATCTCTTTAACTAACATAGTTAGATGTTCTTTGGCGCTGAGCTTCTCTAAATCACCAGACTGATACATTTTTTCGTGTAACTTAGCCATAGAGCTAACTCTACTTTGGGTTTGCTTAAACATATCTACAATATTTTCATCTTCCAATTTACTAGACTGCATTCGTAATAAGCTATTAACAACTTGTAAGTTGTTTTTTACTCGATGATGTATTTCCTGAAGCATGGTTTTTTTTGCTTCATTCTTCTCACTTATCTCTGCTTTCTGTATTTTTAATAATCTATTTATAAGCTGTTTTTTCCTATACCCTCTAAATGAAACAAAAGCAGTTACTAAAGCCAATAACAATGCTATACATATTAGTATCATTGAATACTTGTTTTTAGAGATTTTTAACCTTTGAATTTCATTATTCGCAGATAGAATATCAATTTCTTGCTCTTTCTTTTCTATATCATATTTTGATTTCTGCTTAATTAAACTCTGTTCTACTTCATTATTTTGGATACTATCTTTCATTGTAAAATACAATTGCTGCATATTAAACGATTTTTTCCAATCTCCTTCATTTTTATAAATTGTACTTAAAAGCAATGAGGTAGTCATAACATATTCTGGGTCACCATATTTTTTCGCAGTTGCAAATGCTTTTTCAGCATATATTTTAGATTTATTTGCATCCTTTTTTTTAATATAAATTTTTGCTATTGATGTTTGAGATTTAATTCCCTCTAATAAATTATTATTCCGCTCAGAGAGTTTTAATCCTTCATTTAAATAATCAAGTCCTTTATTTAATTTATTTTGTTTTTCGAGTAAATTACCTATATGATTCAAAGAATTAGCAATACCATCATTATTTTGAATTTGTTTGTTAATTACTATACTTTTTTCAAAATATAGCAACGCTTTATTATATAAACCTTGTTTAGTATAAATACCTCCTATATTTGAAAGTATAATAGCTTTAGGCTGCAAATTATTTGTAACTGTTGCTATTGATAATGCCTTTTCATTATATTCTAATGCTTTCTTAAAATTTTCTAAACTAATATATATACTTCCTATGTTATTATATGACTCAGGTAAACTTGTACTATCCTTTATCTGCTCTCTAATTTTCAGACTTTTGTAATAAAACATTAATGCTTCTGAGAAATCACCTTTATCATTATAAATAACACCTATATTGTTTAAGGCTTTAGATTTATATGACAATAATAGTTTTTGCAGTTCTAAAGAATTACTTAATGTATCTGCTAACTTAGTAGTTGTATATTCATATAACCAGTGGTTATACTTAGGCCAAACACCATCATCCCATGAATGCTCTATGATATTATTTATAGCTTCTAACTTTGTATTATACTTCCTGCTTGAATGATATTCTATTAATGAAGAATCTATTAAGTTTTTTTCACTTGACACTAAATTTTCTAACTCTAAACTATCTACTAAATAATAGTTTTTATCTGCATAATTTTGAGCATTCGAAAACACAATAGAAAAAAGTAGTATATATAATAACGTATGACTTTTAATATTTTTCAACATGTTTTTAGCTGGGTTCAAAACTGTAAAACTTAATGATTTAACATAATTAGTAAAATTAAATATTTTTATTTTCAAAAGATAATTTGTAAGCGGTCCCATTGATTAGTATTTTTTCAATCGTTCCATTTAATTGCCTCGTAAATGATTTTATTAACTTAGTTCCTAATCCGTTTGACAATTCATTAGTAACATACCCAACACCATTATCAGCAACATATAGTTCATTTATAGCAGATGTAGATGGGCTAAGTTTTACAGAAATAGTACCCTTTTTACGTCCTTTAAAAGCATACTTTAATGAATTTGTAATTATTTCGTTTATAATCAAACTTAATGGCATCATGGTTTGAGAATCAATAAAAAGTTCTTCTATATCTAAATCTAATTGA